>Ga0114934_10001005_pt1 | contig 18363 bp, 16 predicted proteins | sample 4SBtaG_2_FD_99695 | JGI IMG/M metagenome (GOLD analysis project Ga0114934, IMG submission 99695) | Deep subsurface microbial communities from Kolumbo volcano to uncover new lineages of life (NeLLi) - 4SBTROV10_white metaG | ecosystem: Environmental > Aquatic > Marine > Volcanic ...
GGAGCCCATGTTCCCTCAAGATCTTTCGCATCATGGGAATATAACGTTCTGACCTGGCAAGCCAAATGGAAAACTGTTTTCTTCCGGTCGTCTGGTAATAGCGTATGAAGTTTTCCACCAGGGGGTTCATAACGATGGGGATGTCGAAAAGGGGTTTTTCTTCTTCGTGCCTCTTTTGCGGGGTGGTTTTGGGAAAATCTTCCGCTTGGCCCGTATCTTCAGAACCCGGTTTATGACAAGGCTTTTCCGGCGTTGAAGGCCTGAGGGTAGCTTCAACCCTTTTTTTAGTGATGGATGGTTCTTTCCTAGGTAAAACAGAAGAAGAGGGCGAAGGGGCTGTTCCTATAGTTTGTTTGGGTGACTTTTTAACCTGTGTGATCATGCCGGATGATGTATTGGGTGTAGATTTTGTGCTCTGATTGATGGTGGCACACCCCCAGAAGCCGGTTGAGAGAAAAAACAGACAGGATAATAGGTAAAAAGGGCTTTTTGTGATTCCCTTGAAATGCATGTCTATTCCCTTACCGGAAAAATAACCTGAAGTCAACAAGATAAAGGGAAAAAAGATGGTTGTTTTCCCTCCGGATGAGGGGAGTTGTCAGAATTAGCCCAGGTTTTATTGACAATTTGCGTGGTTGAATGTAAGAAATATTCGTATGTTTATTGGCAGTAAACCAGGATGCCACCGAATGATGGAAAAGAAAATAAGTAGTGTCTCTTACAACAAGCCGGGGAAACCTTGAAATATTGATTGAGTTTCCGGATGATCTCTGCTAAAAGGAACTCACAGGGAGGATGGGTTGGCTAAACATGCAAGTGTTTAGCCTTTTTAATATCATTTATGGAAGCAATTAGAGCTATTTGTCTCTTTTCGGGAGGACTGGACAGCATACTCGCCGTCAAGGTGCTTCAGGCACAGGGGGTTGATGTCCGGGCAGTAAGATTTGTTTCCCCCTTTTTTGGGAGCCGTTACCTGGCAAACCCTTCCCCATTGATTCAAGAGGTTGCAGAGAAGTGGCAGGTCCGCCTTGAAGTGGTGGATATTACGGAAGATTATTTCCCCGTGCTGAAGTCTCCGGACCATGGATACGGCAAAAATTTCAACCCCTGCATTGACTGCAAGATATTGATGATCAGAAAGGCAAAGGAAATCATGGAGGCATCAGCGGCAAGGTTTATCGCCACCGGAGAGGTTATTGGTCAGCGCCCCATGTCGCAACGTCGAGACACCATGAGGGTAGTGGAGCGCGATTCGGACGTGGAAGGGCTGCTTTTGCGACCCCTTTCGGCCAAACTCCTTACCGAGACCATGCCTGAAAGGAAAGGGTGGGTCGACCGTGATAGCCTGTACGGCTTTTCCGGAAGGGGGCGGAGCAACCAGATAAAGCTGGCCAAGTCTCTGGGAGTCACGAATTACCCCTCCCCGGCGGGTGGATGTATTCTGACCGATCCTGCACTTTCCAAAAGGATAGAATTTATGGTAAAAACACGAGAAGATATTGGGACAGGTGATATATCCCTGTGTCGTATCGGGAGGCATTTTGTATGGCCAGACGGGGCACATCTCGTTGTGGCAAGGAACCAGGCCGAGAATGAGCGTTTGGCGACCTTGATTTCCCTGGGGAAGCACCTTCTAAAGGTCAAGGGATTTCCCGGCCCTCTGGGGCTCCTTTTGAGTAAAGGAATTAGCTCTTCAAGGCTTGAAAACGCGGCGGAAATTGTCAGCCGATACAGCAAGGCCCGGGAAGAGGGAAAGGTGGATGTGTTGGTGAAAGAAGTGGATTCCGGGTATGAATCTGTTCTTTCCGTCTCTCCCTGTTGGGAGCTGGAAGATACCGATTGCAAACACTTGTAGAAAAATGGATGGTGCAATGTTGAGAATTGCGGGGGTTCAGTCAAGCTGTAGAAAGGACAAGGACTATAACCTTAAACGTGCCATGAAACTTCTCAGGTTTGCTGCGACGAAAGAAGCCAGGATTGTCTGCTTCCAGCAGCTATTCCAAACCCACTGGTTTCCGGCTGAGATCAATAACGATTATTTCGACATGGCGGAAAGTGAAGATGGCAAGACGCTTACATCTATGCGTGAAATTGCACATAAAGAAGAAATGGTATTGATATGTCCCATTTTCGAGAAGGCTGAAGGCGGGCATTTTTACAATACAGCTTTCGTCATCGATGCCGATGGAGAGATTGCCGGTAAGTATAGAAAGGTCCATGTTCCCCAATTCCCTCTATGGGAAGAACGTTCCTATTTTGAGACGGGTAATTTGGGTTTCCCGGTGATTGAAACAAGGTATGCAAAACTGGGGGTCTTGATTTGCTGGGACAACCTGTTCCCGGAAGCGGCGAGAATATTAGGTCTCGGAGGAGCTGAAGTTCTTTTCTGCCCCACGGCGAATGCCTTTTTGTCCCACAACAAGTGGAGAACCATGATCACATCGCACGCAATAGCGAACGGTTATTATGCATTTCGTGTCAACCGGGTGGGGGGTGAAGACAAGCAGACCTTCTATGGTATGAGCTTTTGTGTGAGCCCTACCGGACAATTGCTGGGGGAGGAAAGCGGAAAGACAGAAGGTCTGATCATCGCTGATATCGATCTAAAGGAAGTGTCGAGCGCACGAAGCCAGTGGCCCGTGTTGAAGGATCGACAACCCCAATTCTACCATCCTCTCATTGATAACTTATCAAGAAAGAAAGGTGCCTGATGGCCGGTACGGAAAAGACATATTGTTCCATTTGTGCCTGGCGGGAAACCTGTCAGAAGCGTTTTACCATTAAAGATAGGATCTGTCCGGATTTCACAAGGGACTTATCCCTGCCGAGGGAAGAGGGAGAGAAAAAAGAGGAAGAAGATGAAAGAACGGATACGCAAAACCATTGAGAAAGCCCTCAGAGCCTCTTTCTCAGAACTTGAAACCCATTCAGATGAAACCATGGAAATTGTGGTTGATTACCCAACCCAGGACCGTTTTGGAGATTATACGACTAACGTGGCGATGCAGTATGCCTCTGTGCTGAAGAAAAACCCGAAGCAGATTGCACAGCTATTGGCTGACAAACTCAAAGCATCTCCCCTTTTCTCGTCTGTTGAGATAGCGGGACCGGGATTCATCAATTTTACTCTTTCTCCCAAGATCTGGTTCGAAGGTCTGAAGGAGGTGGAGCAAAAGGGAGAGCGTTTTGGGCATACTAAGGTCATATCCCCGAGAAAGATCCAGGTAGAGTTTGTCAGTGCCAATCCCACAGGTCCACTCCATGTAGGCCACGGCCGCGGAGCAGCGGTGGGAGATACCCTGTCAAGGATTCTTCGTGCAGTAGGGCATGATGTTGATACGGAGTATTACATTAACGACACCGGCCACCAGATGAAGGTCCTGGGCCATTCGGTTTATCTCAGGCTACTCCAGTTGAACGGACATGAGGTTTCCTTTCCCGAAGATCATTATCAGGGGGGATACATCCAGGATATCGCGCAGAAGCTATTGAGTGAAGAAGGAAGCGATTGGTTTTCTCTCGATGAAGAAGAAGCTGTAGAGCGTTGCACGAAAGTGGCGGTGGAAGAGATCCTCGCATCCATAAAATCTGATCTCAATGACTTTGGAGTGAGATTTGACAGATGGTTTTCCGAGACTTCCCTTTTTGAGAAGGGAGAGGTTGCTTTGGCCCTTTTGTACCTTAGAAACAAGGGGTTTGTTGCCGAAAAGGAGGGGGCTACGTGGTTTTTGAGCAGCCGGTTCGGGGATGAAAAGGACCGGGTCGTGGTGCGCAGAGATGGAGAGACCACCTATTTTGCCTCGGACATTGCCTATCATTGGGACAAATTAAGGCGAGGTTATGACCTGATTATCGATGTATGGGGAGCGGATCATCACGGATATATTCCCCGGATGAAGGGCGTTATCAAGGCCCTGGGATATGACCCTGAACAGTTGAAAGTTGTTCTGATTCAACTGGTAAATCTGGTGCGTGGGGGAAAGACTGTTTCAATGTCGACACGAGGGGGAACATTTGTCACTTTACAGGAGGTTTTGAAAGAAGTTGGCAAAGATGCAGCCCGGTATTTTTTCCTGATGCGACGATCGGATTCCCCGCTTGATTTTGACCTTGACCTTGCTCGCAGGCAATCGAACGAGAATCCCGTTTTTTATGTTCAGTATGCCCATGCACGGGTATGCAGCATTGAACAGAAGGCAGGGGAAACAGGGGTTTCCATACCTACCTACGATCAGGTCAATTGGCAGAAGCTGTCCCTCCCGGACGAACGGCGGTTGATGAAACGTATTATCAGGTTTCCCGAAATTGTCATGCAATGTGCAGAAAACCTGGAACCCCACAGGATGATCTATTACCTGCATGAACTTTCGGGAGAGTTTCATCACTATTACAACCACACCCGGGTCTTGACCGATGATCCCGACACCAGCTCTGCCAGGTTTTTCCTGGTCAGATGCGTCAGGCAAGTGATCAAAAACGGCCTCGAACTCCTGGGGATCACAGCTCCCCGGAAGATGTAATTCCCATGGGCAAAAAAAAACAAGAGTCGAAAACAAAGTCAGGTTCTCCTACGACCACCTTGATCGTGGCGCTAATTTCCTCTACCCTATTTTTTCTTTTAGGGGTGATGGTGGGAAGGGAGTATACGATTCGGGAGGGGATAGCACCCGTAAGAGAAAAGGCTGAACAGACTTACCCGTTTGATTCCACCCCAGTCCCACAGGAAACACCGGAAGCGAAAGAGGAAAAGGGGCAAAAAAAGGTTGACATAACATTTTATGATCAGCTCGTGAAGGAAGGAGACCGGGAACTTAACCGGGAACCTATTGAAAGGAAGGCTTTCAACCCAGCGGAAAAGAAACCCAAGCCATCGTCTGCCCATCCTATAAAGGTTGAAAGAAAAGCTGAGACGGCAGTACCACGGAAGAAAGTAGCGGTTAGCAGGGGAGATTATGCCCTTCAGGTTGCAGCCTTCCGGGACAAAAGCCGAGCCCTCAGGATGATCCGGATTCTCGGGAAAGAAGGTTTTCCTACCCACATCATGCGTGTTTCCACACCTGGCAGGGAGGGAATCTATTACCGCGTTTGGGTAGGATATTACCGTAGCCTGTCTGAGGCGGCAACCGCCAGGCGACGCTTAATGCAACAGAAGACCATAAGGATTTCAAGAGCCATTATCATCAAACGGTGATACCCCTGTAAAAGGTAAGATGACAGAACAAAAAACTATCCGTAATTTTTCCATTATTGCCCACATAGATCATGGTAAATCGACCCTGGCGGACCGGTTGCTGGAGATGACCCACACCGTATCTCCAAGAAAAATGAAGGAACAGTTTCTTGACAAGATGGATCTTGAACGGGAACGGGGAATCACGATCAAGGCTCAGACGGTACGGATGCTTTACGAGGCTCGGGATGGACAGACCTATACCTTTCATCTCATCGATACACCGGGGCATGTCGATTTTTCATACGAGGTTTCCAGGAGCCTGGCCGCCTGTGAAGGGGCTGTCCTGGTCGTCGATGCCGCCCAAGGGGTGGAGGCTCAAACCCTTGCCAATGTTTACACGGCCGTGGATCAGGGGCTTGAGATCATCCCCGTCATCAACAAGATTGACCTACCTAGCGCCGATCCCGAAAAGGTTAAGCAGGAGATTTACGAGATTATTGGCCTCGATCCCACAGATGCCTTACTGGTGAGTGCCAAGGAGGGGACGGGAGTGGAGAATGTCCTTGAGGCGGTTGTCGAGCATGTCCCCCCCCCAAAGGGATCACCGGATCGCCCGCTGAAGGCCCTGATATTTGATTCCTGGTATGATAGTTATCAGGGAATTGTTGTGCTGATCAGGGTCTTTGACGGAAAGGTCTACAAGGGGATGGATATTCGCTTCATGTCAACGGGGAAGATCTATGAGGTCGCCTCCGTGGGGACCTTTGCACCGCATCAGGTTTTTCTGGATGTCCTCGGGCCTGGAGAGGTGGGATACTTGACGGCAGCGATAAAGGATATCTCGCATAGCCGGATTGGGGATACCATTACCTCCCTGAAACATCCTGCAAAAAAGGCCTTACCTGGTTTCAAAGAGGCCAAACCCATGGTTTTTAGCGGGCTTTATCCCGTCGATGCAGGGAAGTATGATGATCTCAAGGATTCCCTGGAGAAACTTCAGTTGAACGATGCATCATTTCAGTTTGAACCCGAGACTTCCCTGGCGCTTGGATTTGGGTTTCGGTGCGGTTTTCTCGGGTTGCTTCACATGGAAATCGTCCAGGAGAGGCTTGAACGGGAATTTGAGCTTGAGTTAATTACCACGGCGCCCACAGTGCGCTATGAAGTGATCCTTACCAGCGGGGAGAAGATAATTGTGGAAAATCCCATTCAACTCCCACCACCGCAGAAAACGAAGACAATCCTGGAGCCGGTGATGCTTGGGACGATCCATATTCCCTCAAAATATGTAGGCACCGTCCTGAAGCTCTGCGAAGAACGACGGGGAATTCAGCGGGAGATAAATTTTTACTCGTCCAACCGCGTGGTCGTCACCTATGAACTCCCCCTGAATGAAATTGTCATCGAATTTTATGACAGGCTGAAATCATCAACCCGAGGGTATGCCTCTTTTGATTATGAATTTCTTGCTTTCAAACCTGCAAATCTGTTAAGATTAGATGTCCTTATCAATGGAGAAGTTGTGGATGCCCTGTCCCTCATCGTCCATAAAGACAAGGCTTATGCCAAAGGGAGGGATTTGATCAAGCGCATCAAGCAATTTATTCCGAGGCAGCTTTTTGAGGTGGCCATCCAGGCGGCCATAGGCTCAAAGGTCATTGCAAGGGAGACGATCAAGCCTTTGAGGAAGAATGTTACGGCAAAGTGTTACGGGGGAGACATAACAAGGAAACGGAAGCTTCTGGAAAAACAAAAAGAAGGAAAAAAGCGGATGAAGCGGGTAGGCAAGGTAGATATCCCCCAGGATGCCTTTCTCGCCATCCTGTCGGTGAAAGGATGATATGGGTAGAAAAAGAACATTTGCAGCGAGACGGCAAAGGGATTTGAAAAAAAAGTCGTGGTTCAGGGAGTATGGCGAGTCGATCATCATTGCATTTATCATCGCCATGGTGGTGCGGACCTTTGTGATTCAGGCCTTCAAGATCCCGTCGGGATCAATGGAGCCCACCTTACTCATAGGCGATCACCTTTTGGTAAGCAAGTTTTCCTATGGGATCCGCATTCCCTATAGGGTCTTCGGAATCTATCTCCCGGGTGGAGGAACAACGTTGATTCCCGTTTCCTCCCCAAAACGCGGGGATGTGGTAGTCTTTGTATTCCCTGAGGATCACAGCAAGGATTTTATCAAGCGTGTGATCGGGCTCCCGGGGGAGACCATTGAGATTATGGGGAAAAAGATATTTGTTAACGGAAAACAGATTGCTGACCCATGGGGCGTGTATCGGGGGCAACAGGCAGGATTGATAGGGCAGATACAGGAGCATTTCGGGCCCGTGAAGGTACCTCCAAATGCTTATTTTATGATGGGAGACAACCGAAACCACAGCTACGACAGCCGTTTTTGGGGATTTGTTAACAAGCGTTTTATTGAAGGAAAGGCCCTGATCCTCTATTGGTCCTGGGATTACCTGGCCCAAGGACTGACCCATAAGGTTCGGTGGAACCGTATCGGGAGGGTCATTCACTAATGGAGCCGGAAATCCTTTTTACCTCTTCTCGGGTTGATGAAGCCATCAGAACGATGGTCATGCAGATCCGTGAGGAGTTCCAGCGGGAATCCTCATTCCTTATTGTAGGGATTCAAAGCGGGGGTCTGAACGTGGCAAAACGCTTGAGAACTGCCCTTGAAGGGTTTGGTATGAGTTCGATTTACCTCGGCTCGGTGGATACGACCCTTTATCGGGATGATATTAATCGGCTCCTTCCGGCCAAGGGGCTTCTGCCAATGGAGATACCAGTATCCGTGGAGGATGCGGCCATCCTGTTGGTGGATGATGTGATTTTTACTGGGAGGAGCGTGCGGGCTGCCATGGATGCCATTTTCTTCCTGGGACGCCCCCGTAAGATCCGGCTGGCCGTTTTGGTGGACCGGGGGCACAGGGAACTCCCGATTCAACCAGAATATACGGGCTTTAGGATCGAAACGGATTATAATGACGAGGTCAATGTGCTCTGGAAAGACCTTGAAGGAAGAGTGGAAATAGCTCATGGTTAGGGTTCTCAAAAATAATAGACAGGTTCAGGGCTTAAAAGGGCTAATGAGACAGAAAGAGGAAACGATGCATGTTGTAACCAGATTTGCGCCGAGCCCCACTGGCTATCTTCACATAGGAGGGGCACGTACAGCCCTATTCAACTGGCTGTATGCCCGGCATACGGGCGGTAAGTTTATCCTGAGGATCGAGGATACTGACCGACAACGTTCAACCGATGCCTCCATCGAGATTATACTGGAGGCGATGAAGTGGCTGGGGCTGGACTGGGATGAGGGACCCTATTTCCAGACGGAACGTATGGCTATTTATCGAGAAACGGCTCAGAAACTCCTTGACACTGGTTGGGCCTATCGATGTTACTGTACCCCCGAGGAACTCGAAGAAAAACGAAAAAAAGCCTTGAGAGAGGGCAGGAAGCCAAAGTATGATGGCACCTGCCGGTACCGTACCGATTTTCCGAAAGACAAGCCATACGTTCTCAGGTTTAAATGTCCTCAAGAAGGGACGGTTGTGGTGGAAGACCTCGTCAAGGGAACCGTTAAGTTCGATGTTGCAGAGCTGGATGACCTTATCATTATACGTTCCGACGGAGGCCCCACCTATAACTTTGCTGTCGTTGTGGATGATGCTACTATGGGAATCACACATGTTATCCGGGGGGATGACCATTTGAACAATACCCCCAGGCAGATCCTTATCTACAAGGCCCTGGGATATCCCCTCCCAAAATTTGCACATGTACCTATGATTCTTGGGCAGGACCACAAGCGCCTGAGTAAACGTCATGGGTCGGTTTCCGTCCTGGCCTACCGTGACGAGGGGTATCTCCCACAGGCCCTTACGAACTATCTTGTCCGTCTCGGTTGGTCCCACGGGGACCAGGAGATTTTCTCCACGCAAGAGCTCATCAAACTGTTCACCCTAAAAGGTATCGGGAAGTCGGCGGGAATCTTCAACCCTGAAAAACTCCTTTGGCTCAACGGGCGCTATATCCGTTCTCTTTCTGTCGAGACCCTGGTGAAAGAGGTTAGGCCCTTTATTGAAGCGGATGGGTTGAACCCTTCGAAGGAAAAGCTTTTCATGGCCGTCCGGACCCTTAAGGAACGGAGTCGGACACTGAAAGAGATGACGGAAGGAATGCGATTCTACTTTACAGACCGGATCGATTATGACCCGAAAGCGGCAAAGAAGTTTCTCAGGCCAGAGGTAGTTCCCTTATTTTCCCAGATCTTGACTTGCCTGAACTCACTGGATGTTTTAGACAAATCAAATTTGGAGGGATGTTTCCGGAAAGTCACAGAGGAAAACCAGGTCAAGCTCGGGAAGGTTGCGCAGCCCGTTCGGGTGGCCCTAACGGGGAGAGCGGTAAGCCCTGGTCTTTTCGAAGTGATGGAGGTTCTGGGTAAAGAGAAAACCATTTCCAGGTTGCGGGATGCCCTTGCGTATCTAACAACAAAAGAGACAGCTAAATCATGAAACCTATTATGTGCTGATGAAAGGGTAGCATTTGTGATCAGTCCATGAGAATCCGGCGCCTCGAGCTTATCGGTTTTAAATCCTTCCCTTTCTCGACAACGATCGACTTTTCCGAGGGGATTACCGCCATTGTAGGCCCCAACGGGTGTGGAAAGAGCAACATACTTGATGCACTCATGTGGGTAATGGGAGCCACCAGCCCGAAACTCCTGAGAAGTCGTTCCATGGAGGATGTAATCTTTTCCGGAACGGAGGATCTTGCACCACTGGGGAGGGCAGAGGTACGCCTGATCATTGACAATTCCAACCGACTTGCCTGTGAGCCCTACCGGGAACTCCCCGAGATAGAGATACGCCGGGTGGTCTATCGCACGGGTGAAAGCGAATTCTGGCTCAACGGGCATAGATGCCGCCTTCGGGATATCACGGAGTTTTTTCTTGGTACGGGACTGGGAACAAATTCCTATGCCATTATAGAGCAGGGAAAGGTGGATCATGTCATCCATGCCAAGCCGGAGGAGCGGCGATTGCTGCTGGATGAATCGGCGGGGATTTCGAAATACAAGGAGCGGCGAGAGATTTCACTTCGTAAGATGGAGGCTACTAAACAGAACCTTGCGAGGGTCGAGGATATCCTTTACGAGGTCAGCCGCCAGGCAAATCGATTAAAGCGTCAGGCTGCAAAGGCCCGCAGGTATCAGCGACTCAAAGGACGCCTCGACAATTTGCTGATACACAAGGCGAAACTACGCCTAATGGCCTTGCGGGAAAATCAGGAAAAAATGAAAACTGCCCTCGAAACCCTTGTGAGACAGGCGGAGTCAAAGCAGTCTGAATGGAATGCCCTGGAAGTAAAGGTAGCAGCCGTACAAACCCATTTCCTTGAAAGAGAAGAGGCATTGCGTAACATTAATAAAGCCTATGCACAGCGTCGAGATACCCTAAGTGAAGGCAGGAAGGGTCTCTTTTCCTTACAGGAAAGGCAAGGGCGCCTGGAAGAAACACTGAAAGGGATTTCAGAAACCTACGAAGAAGCAGTACAACGTCGTGAAACCCTGCAGTCCCAGATTATAGGGCTAAAAGACGAGATCAAAACACTCGAGAATGAAATCGCTGAGAAGGAACATCGACTCAAGAAAAAAGTTTCGGATTTCCAATCAGAAAAGGATCGGTTATCTGAGATGGAAGCCCTTTTTGAGGCCCACAAGCATGCCGTATTTGAAACCATGGCAGCTGAAGTGGATGCCAAAAACAGGGTAATCCAATTATCGGAAAGGATTGAAGTAACGAATCGGGGCATAAAAAATAGGAAGGGGGAACTCCGGGAGGCGTTAAAACGTTTAAAGGCCCTGGAAGAGACCGTTTCATCCCATGAAGCGTCGATAAAGGACCTTGAAGAGAACTTAGGAGACATACAGCAAGAAAAGCGACGACTTGAAGAAGAACTATCAAAGGCGGCAGGAGAGGAGGGAAAGTTAAAGGATAACCTGCGTGAGATAGAGAGAAGACTTGTGGAAGACCGCTCAAGCCTTTCATCCCTTTTGGAGATTCAGAGGCGGATGGAGGATATTTCATCAAAGGGAGCTAAGGTACTTCTTGGCCAGTTCTTTACGCATCAGGATGAGGGTTCATCGAGCTCCAGGCTGGTGGCTGACACGATAGAGATCGATCCACAATATGATCGGGCACTTGAGGCAATCCTCAGGGATGAGCTGGAATTTGTGCTGGTAGATGATCATAAAACCGCATTGAAGAGCCTCTCTTTCCTGAAGGAGAAGAATGCGGGGCGGAGCGGTTTGATCCCGAGAGACAGCCTTGCCTCCTGTGGGGAATCTACTGTAAAGGGAAACCACACTGATTTGGTACCCCTACTGAATTTCGTCCACGGGCCCGAAGAAGAAAAGGATGTCCTGAAGTGCCTCCTTAAAGATATCTGGGTGGTAGATGATCATGCCAAGGCTATAGAAATCCATAAAAGAAACGGGTTTTCGGGTGTTTTGGTTACCCTCGATGGAGATGTCTTTTATCCCAACGGTGTCATCGTAGGGGGAAGCGACGAAGCCGGGACCGGGGGGAGGGTTGCCCGTAATCGTAAAATCGCCGGGCTGAAGAAGCGAATATCCTCCATGGAAACCGAGAAAAACACCCTTGCATCCAAGGTGGACAAGGCGGAGAGGGGAAGCACTTTGCTGCGAACCCGTCTCGAGGGTGTTACGAAAGGGCTTAGAGACGTGGAGATGGACCTCTTGGCGCACCGCAGGGATATTGAAAGTGCCAGGAAGGATTGTACTTGGGCGGAGAGGCAGATCGAGGTGCTGAAGGCAGAGCTTGAAGAGATGCGGCAACTTGTTGAAACAGCCGGTGATCAGCATTCTTCATCCCAGCTTGACTTAGAGAAATGCCGGGAGAAATTGGAAGCCCTAAATGCAAAATCAGGGCAATATGAGGGTGATATCCAGGCGATGAAGGAGGTCGTTGAAAGACAAAACCAGGAAGTAAACATACTCCAGATTGAGGAGGCAAAGACAAGGGAAAAATTTCAGGGGCGTTTACAAAAATTGGCCACCCTTAAAGAAGACCTTAAACGACTGAACGGCGAGATTATTCAGAAAAGGCAAAGGCATGCAGAGTTATCAGAAAAGCTCGAGGGAATATCCAGGCAGGCTGTTTCGCTTCGTGGGGAGATAAGAGAAAATGAAGCGGTTCTTGAGAAGTTAAAGGGTGAGATCGACGCAGGTGAATTAAACCTGCGCCGCGAGAAGGAATCTATCAGGGAGCTTGAAGAGACAAAGAATCGTGTGTTTAAGGAACTCCAGGAATTGAAAGAGAGGGTTTCTGAGGGAAAACTGGAGATTTCTCAGAAGGAAATGGAAATAAATAACCTCATAAAAGAGGTCAAGGTCCGCTTTAACGTAGATCTGGGCGCATCTGGCCTGCAGGAAATTGACACGGGCGAGATGGAGAAAATAGACGATGCGGAGATAGCCGATTTAGAGAAAAAGCTTGCCGGGATAGGCGAGATCAACTTTGTGGCTGTCCAGGAGTTTGAGGAGTTGAAGAAACGTATGACCTTTTTAGAGAAACAGCGGGCAGACCTTCTGGAAGCGATTCAAACCCTTTCAGAAACTATCCAAAGGATTAACAGAACAACCACAGCACGTTTTAAAGAGACTTTTACAAAGACCCAGGAAAATTTCTCAGGCTTATTCACAAAGCTATTTGGAGGCGGAAAGGCTGAGATTCGCCTTACAGATACCTCGAATTTCAGGGAAACGGGGGTTGAGATTTTTGCACAGCCTCCCGGAAAACGACTCCAGGCGATACGCCTCCTCTCCGGGGGAGAAAAGGCTCTAATTGCAATTGCCTTTCTCTTTGCCCTCTTCTTGACCAGACCAAGCCCCTTTTGTGTCTTAGACGAAGTGGATGCTCCACTGGATGAAAGCAATATAGATCGATTCAACAAACTTGTAGTTGAACTTTCCGGTCTTTCACAGTTTATCTTTATAACCCATAATAAAAACACAATGGAATGTGCACAATCTCTTTTGGGTGTGACTATGGAACAACCGGGGATTTCAAAGATAGTCAGTGTTTCCCTGGGAGAAGTACCGAATTGAAAAAACCTTCCCTCATCGTCTTTGACCTGGATGGCACCCTTGTCGATAGCCGTGCCGATCTTGCGAATGCGGCCAATGCAGCCCTGTCCATATTAGGGCTTCCCCTTGTTCCAAAAGAAAAAATCATATCCTTCGTTGGAGATGGAATCGATGCCCTTATAAAGCGGTGCCTGACTGAGAAACATATCGATCTTTTCGACAAGGCAAGACGGTATTTTGATGATCACTACGGAGCGCATCTCCTTGATAACACGGTCTTGCTGCCAGAGGTTCCTGAAACCTTAGAAATGATGCGCCACAGTAGCCGGCTTGCGGTTTTGACAAACAAATCAGAACGCTATGCCAGGGAAATATTGAAAGGCCTCGGAGTGGCTTCCTTTTTTAACTATATCGTCGGTGAACAAGGAGGAAAGGTACCAAAACCTGATCCCGGCGCCCTGCGTTCGCTCATCAAGCGGTCGAACATCACTCCAGGCCAGGCCCTTATGGTAGGAGACGGAAGGAATGACATTCTGGTTTCAAGAAAAGCCGGATGTAAAAGCTGTGCTGTGGCTGATTCCGGGGAAAAGGAACGCCAGCTCGTTCCATACGAACCGGATTTTATCATTCACAAAATGGGGGAGCTTCCCGGTCTTTTCGATGAGGTTTAAGGTACTTACCTATGATGGATAAAAAGGAGCTCACAAAGAAGTTTTTCCCGGAGAAAGAGTCACGGGTAAAGGCCGCTGAGGCAATAGCCACACAGGCATCCAGCCTACTTTCTCGTTACCCCCAAAATCTTGTCCAACAGGTGCAGAAACTCAAGGCCTCGGGACTTTCCTTGAGAGAGATTTATGATGCCCTGGGTCAGGACTTGCGTATTCCTGAAATTGCCATGCACCTCGCAGTCAAGAATCAGGCGGAAGAGATAGGGGAGTCTTGATGACGCATAAAGAAATTCATGAGGTGATAGAAAAGTTGAGAGAGGCTGGCAAACATTTCAGAGAGCCCATCGTGACGGAGGTGGCAAGGGAAATGAGATCTCCATTTGCCATATTGATAGCTACGCTTATCAGCCTTCGCACCAAGGATGAGGTGACGAGGAATGCTTCCCAGAGACTACTTGCCCTGGCAGACACTCCTGAAAAAATGATCAAGCTTCCTGTTGCTACCATTGAGAGGGCAATATATCCTGCCGGATTTTACCGGACAAAAGCAGTGCGGATCCACGATATATGTGAGGAATTGATTAGGCATTATGATGGGAGGGTCCCCGATACTCTGGAAGCTTTGATGGCCCTGAAGGGGGTGGGTAGAAAAACTGCAAACCTGGTGTTGACGCAGGGATTTGGAAAGCTTGGAATATGTGTTGATACCCACGTCCACCGCATCTCGAACCGACTCGGACTTGTGAAAACAAAGACACCGGAGAAAACCGAGATGGCACTAAGAGAGGTTTTGCCAAAGGAATACTGGATTGAGTATAATGACCTGCTGGTAACTTTTGGTCAGAACCTGTGTACGCCAATTTCCCCGCATTGCAGTCAATGCCCTATAGGTGATCACTGTAAAAAGGTTGGAGTAAAGGGTTTTAGATAAAATAAAAATGGTTAATCTTTATTGACAAGTTTTATACCTAACGGAACAAACTATGGAGTTTAATACCTACCAGGATCTGGAAGCCTACCTCAAGCACCTTGAAAAATTCGGGATGATCTTTGGGCTTGGCAATATCCAGGCCATTCTTGCCAGCTTAGGAAATCCCCATCACACCTTCAAGTCCATCCATATCGCCGGCAGTAACGGAAAGGGCTCGGTTGCAGCCATGATTCAGCAGATCCTCTCGGATTCAGGGTTCAGGTGCGGGCTCTATACATCTCCCCACCTCCAGCGATTTACGGAGCGTTTCAAGATAGACGGGAAGGAAATTACAAAGGCGGGCCTCCTAAAGCATGCTGTTCATGTGATGAGTGGGATCAAAAAAGACGGCATTCCAGAGGGATTTACCTATTTTGATTTTACTACCGCCATGGCCTTTGACTACTTTGCGCAGGAAAACGTGGATATGGCTGTAATCGAAACGGGTTTGGGAGGTCGACTCGACTCCACGAATGTCCTCAAACCTGAAATCTGTGTTATCACGCCCATCAGCATGGAGCACACCCAGTTCCTTGGGGACACGCTTGAAGCGATTGCCTCGGAAAAGGCAGGGATTATCAAGATAAACACGCCTGTGGTTATCGGGAAACAACCTCAGCCCGCCCTGCGAGTTCTTATCAAAAAGGCTAAGCAGATGAGTGCACACGAGTTTGTTTTCGACAGAGACTTTTCCGTTACCATCCACGGAGACACCTTTGATTATCAACAGGGAGACCTCCGCTTGAAGGGTCTTAAAACCTCACTCCTTGGAAAACATCAAAAGGAAAACGCCGCCATTGCAATCTGCACGCTTCTTGCGTTAAAAGAGTGTGCTGGCACGCTATCGGGAGACACGATCCGTACGAGCCTTCGGCATGTCCACTGGCCGGGACGGGGCGAGTTGTTCGAGAATACCTCTGATTCCTCTATCCGTCTCATGCTGGACGGGGCCCATAACCCTGGCGGCGCAGAGATTCTGACACATACAATAACCACTCTTAAATTCAACAAACTGCACATCATGATTGGTATCCTTGGAGACAAAGACATCGAGGCTATTGCCGAACGGCTACTCTCTCTTGCAGATCATGTTACCGTCGCGGTGCCGCAAAACGAAAGGGCACCGAAGGTAGAGAGCCTTGCCCGCCGTATCCGACCTTTTCTTTCGAATAAGGCGTCACTGAACATGGCAGGCTCAATTCCGGAGGGATTCCCCATGGCTACCGCTGCCCTGCGAGAAGGCGATCTTCTCGTCATAACAGGCTCTCTTTACACGGTAGGGGAGGCACTTGATATCATCGAAAGGGACAAGGCATGGAAAAAGACAACATATTAACCCCCCCACTTCCCACTAAAAAGCATAAAGGCAGGAAGGAAAACCCCCTTGTTCCCATCAGGCTCTATACGGACGGTGCCTCAAGAGGAAACCCGGGAATGGCTGGCATTGGAATCGTGATCCACGTCAGCAGTGATCAGGTTCTTAAAGAGAAAAGTTACATCGGAATCGCCACCAACAATACAGCCGAATACAAGGCACTTATCCATGGACTAAAAATTTTAAAGGAAAAGAAACTTGCCAGACCCTTAAAAATCTACTCGGATTCCCAGCTTATGGTTCGTCAGCTAAACGGGAAATACAAAATAAAGCAGCCTCACCTTAAGAGGCTGGCAAGAGAAGTTAATGAACTATTGCATTTCTTCCCCTCTCATGAGATAATTTTTATTAGACGGGAGAAAAACAGGCATGCGGACAGACTTGCAAATGAAGCAATCGATGACAAGGAATTGAAATAGCACGGGAAAGGAGTGGGTCAGGTGGTCGCCGGCAAATTGATTTGCCGGAGGAAAGTCCGAACTCCAGAGGGCAGGGTGCTCTGTAACGCAGAGTCCCGGTGACGGGAAGGAAAGTGCCACAGAAACATACCGCCACGCCATTGCGTGGTAAGGGTGAAATGGTGAGGTAAGAGCTCACCGGTGAGCCGGGTGACTGGCTTGCCGGGCAAACCCCATCCGGAGCAAGACCAAATAGGAGGGTTGAGTGGCCCGCTCATAATCCCTCGGGTAGGTCGCTAAAGGAGGTCGGCAACGGCTCTCCTCAGATGGATGATCACCGCCCTTTTTTAGGGAACAGAATTCGGCTTATGACCCACTCCACACTTTTAAGGGATAAAATCATCTCACTGAGACGTAAACGACCAACTCATTAATGGTTTATTTTATTTTTAGCCATGATTCTATGAATAGATTCTTCTATAATAACAATATGTTGCATTCTTGCCCCGCTTTAACCAGTAATGGCATACATTTTGCTTAATACAAGTCGTTGGAGATATAAGAAAAAATATGACAAATCAGAAGACTATAAAGAACGACTTTTACCTGGAAGGAATCGGCCTTCATTCAGGAAAAAATGTTCGGGTACATTTCGTTCCCCGTGAAGACAATCAAGGCATCATCTTTCAGAGAACCGATAAACAGGCCCTTCCGATCCTGACCAATATTCATGCCATTTCTGATGCAAATTTCGCAACAATCATCGGCACCAATGGGACAAGCATTTCAACTACGGAACACTTGCTTGCCGCTCTCGTGGGCCTGGGAATCGATAACATTCTCGTTGAGGTTGAGGGTCCGGAAATCCCTATTATGGATGGAAGTTCGAAGGTCTTCGTCGATGCGCTGTTAAAGGCGGGGGTTCAGTCTCTGAAATCGGAAAAGTCCTATGTGGAGGTTACCGAGCCTGTCAGTGTTAAGGAAGAGGACCGCTGGATCGTCCTTTATCCGTATGATGGTTTCAAGGTCACCTTTACCATTAATTACCCCCATCCAATTATTGGCAAACAGCAGTTGAGCCTTGAGATCGACCCCCACTCTTTCACCGAGGAAATTGCCTTTGCACGTACATTCGGGTTTAAAAAGGATCTCGCGAATTTCTATGCCAATGGCCTGGCACAAGGGGGGTCCCTGACAAACGCCGTCGTTCTGGATGACGATCAGGTGATCAATCCTGAGGGCCTCAGGGCAGCAGATGAGTTCGTGCGTCACAAGGTTCTTGACCTACTGGGCGATATGGCCCTTTTGGGTCATCCACTTCGTGGACATATCGTGGCTTACAAATCTGGACACGCACTGCATCACAAATTGGTTTTTTCATTAATGGGTAGAAAAGACCGTTGGTTTTTTCGTAACGCTACCAAACCCTTCCGACCTTTTCGGCAGCCGACCCTGACTGTTTAGGTATCCTTTAACAGTTTTTAAAATGTCTTTTCACATTGCCGTCGCATTCTAACTTTTCCCAGGACTAGTGTCATGTCACGTATTTAATGTTGGATAAAGTCTCTTTAGTTTGATGCGGGCATCCTTGGTGTTGAATTGCCAGTTGATGACAGCATTCTGTGTGTTTCTATGGTGTTGCCATGCGTCA
>Ga0114934_10001007_pt1 | contig 18339 bp, 15 predicted proteins | sample 4SBtaG_2_FD_99695 | JGI IMG/M metagenome (GOLD analysis project Ga0114934, IMG submission 99695) | Deep subsurface microbial communities from Kolumbo volcano to uncover new lineages of life (NeLLi) - 4SBTROV10_white metaG | ecosystem: Environmental > Aquatic > Marine > Volcanic ...
AAATTGACGCATCCCTTCCCCGTCCCCTGGCTCGGGGACAAGAAAGTGGAGATCGTTTGGACCCCGTAATGATGTTCCCTCCCTGTGACGATTAAACCGGCTGCGAAAATCGGTGATAATAACAAAGGCTATCAATTGCGTTCAGACGTGCGATCCAACGTCTCCATCCTGCTCCGCGCGGCCGGGGTCAAGCTGCCCCCAACCCTAACACCGATGGGCAATATAGCCCAAAATGAATAACAGATAACAGACCGCTTTTGTATAAAATACAGGTTCACCCCTCCGTGGTGCCATGCCTGCTTTCTATTTTCGTATCATACTGATTTCTAAGGACTTACAAAATCCAAGTGTTCAAGATGAGTTTGGTCGAACGCCACGAATACGGGTAGCTGGGTCAGGCCAAAAAGATAAGTTGCGGGAAGCACCCGATTCGGTTACTCTTTAGCGGGAGGCGACATGAAGAGAGACGCTCTCGTAACAGCGGTTACCGAAATTATTCTGAAACACGTTCCCGAGGAAAGGGAAGACTCGTCACTCGAGTCGATGGTGGCGGACCTTGTGCGGTTCATTGAACCGTTAACGGCCGACTCTTCTGCTGAACCGACGGGACGCCGGCTGGTCATAACGGCGATCGGCAGAGATCAGGTCGGAATCATTCACGCTTTCTCGGGGATACTGGCCGAGCGGAACGTCGATATCCTGGACGTCAACCAGACGATTCTCAGGGGCAATTTCGCCATGATGATGATCGTAGATCCGGCTGCTTCAAACGTTTCCTTCCAGGAATTGAAGGAAGCGATGAAGAGTCGCGCGGAAGAACTTGGCGTCAAGGTGTACGTGCAGTACGAAGACCTCATGCGCGCCGTAAGCAGAATCTGAGCGAGAAACCGCCGGGGAAAATTGAATATGAGCTATACCAAGAAAGAAATCCTCGAAACGATCCGCATGACGGAACTGGAGCACTTTGACGTGCGGACGGTAACGATGGGAATCAACCTCCTCGACTGCGGCCATGAGGATCCGGTCGAAGTCGGACGGCGGGTTAGCGAAAAGTTGACGAGGCTGGCCTCAAAGTTGCCGTCGACGGTGGAGGAGATCGCAGAAAGGATCGGCATCAGGGTCGCGAACAAGCGTCTGGCCATTACGCCGGTTGCGCTTATCTCCACCCGGCCGACGCCTGACGCCTACGTCACCATCGCCAGGGCCGTAGACCGGGCGGCCGAAGAGATGGGCTTCGACTTCGTGGGAGGCTATTCGGCCCTCGTCCACGCAGGCATGACAAAGGCCGACGAGGCTCTTATCTCATCCATACCCGAGACCCTCAGCTCCACGGAGAGGCTCTGCTCCTCCGTGAACGCAGGAAGCAGCAGAACCGGTCTCAACATGGACGCGATACTCAAGGTAGTCCACGCTATCAAGGAGACGGCCTATAGAACTCGGGACAGGGGAAGCATCGGGTGCGCCAAGTTCGTTGTCTTCGCCAACGCGGTTGAGGACAATCCCTTCATGGCCGGGGCCTTCCACGGAACCGGACTCGAAGAGTGTGTGGTCCACGTAGGGGTCAGCGGTCCCGGCGTCGTCTGTCAGGCCATTAAGAGAGCGGGAACGTGTGATCTGCGTGAGCTTTCCTCCGTTGTAAAGAGCACTTCCTTCAAGCTGATGCGCGTGGGTGAACTCGTAGGAAGGGACGTCGCTGAGAAACTTGACGTCCCCTTCGGTGTGGTCGATCTCTCCCTTGCACCCACCCCGGAGCTGGGAGACTCTGTGGGCGAGGTTCTTGAAGCGATGGGGCTTCAGCGTACCGGGGCCTGCGGCACCACGGCCGCTCTTGCCCTCCTGACCGATGCCATGAAGAAGGGCGGCGTCATGGGAGCGTCGCAGGTCGGTGGTCTCTCAGGCGCGTTCATACCGGTAAGCGAAGACGCGAACATGATCACAGCCGTGAGGGAAGGCGCCCTCAGCCTGGAAAAAATGGAGGCGATGACGAGCGTTTGCTCGGTTGGGCTCGACATGGTGGCCGTTCCCGGCGACACGCCTGAATCCACGCTTGCAGGGTTCATCGCCGATGAGTTGGCCATCGGGGTCATCAACCACAAAACGACGGCCGTCAGGGTGATACCGGCCTACGGCGCCGGTGTTGGAGATACCGTTTCCTTTGGAGGACTGCTCGGGGAAGCACCGGTCATGGAATTGAAAAACCTTTCCTGCGAAAAGTTCGTCGGCAGGGGCGGCAGGATACCTCCCCCGATAACATCGCTGAAAAACTGATGCTTTTAAAAGGTGCTCAACAATGAAAAAGTTATTCACTAAAGGCGGAGCCGGTGTCGCCGCGTTCGCTGTTTTCCTCGGCGTCACCGCCCTCGCCTCAACTTACTTTCCGACCTTCTACCACCATTTCACTCCCGTTCTCGGCGGCTGGAGCACTTACGAGGTACATGATTCGGCCGGCGGAGATTCCGTGCTGACTTTCGCCGTTGTGGCAAAAGAGGGCGACGCTTACTGGATAGAACTCAGAACTCCCGGCGCGGGAGGAACCGCCATAGTCGCATACCTGGTTAATGGAGACCCGGCCGACGACAAATCCGTGATGATGCTCAGGGCGAAAGATCCCGGGTCGCCCGCTCTGGAAATCAGCCGGGAAACCCTGAATGCACTTAAATCCCAGGGGCGGAAGGCTTTTGGAGGCTCGGCCGCCTCAATAGGTCCGCCCGTGGGCAAAATACAACTGCTCAAGGATGAAAAGGTTATGGTAGGAAAGCGTGAGCTTGCCTGCCGTCACCTGATGCTGATGGGGGCGAAGGATAACGACGCGGAGGTATGGATAAGCGACAAGGTCGTTCCCTTTGGAATCGTGCGGCTCAAAAGCGGTGAGAACTCACTCACGCTGAAGGATTTCGGTGGACGCGCGAAACCTATGCTCAAAGGACCATTCACGAAACTGGTCGTACCCTGAAGGAGGAAAGGATGGACAAGACAGCCGTTAGCACCAACCAGGCCCCCCAGGCCATAGGTCCGTACTCGCAGGCCGTCAAAGCAGGCGGCTTTGTCTTCTGCTCCGGCCAGATTGCCCTGGATCCGGAAACGGGCGCCCTTACCGGAGGAAGTGTCGCTGAACAGACGAGGCGTGTCCTGGAAAATCTCGAAGCGGTTCTAATCGCCGCCGGGCTGACTTTCGACGACGTCGTTAAAACCACGGTCTTCCTCGCAGACATGAACGATTTTGGTGAAATGAACGCCGTATACTCAAAATTCTTTAGAACCACGCCGCCTGCGCGCGCGGCCGTAGAGGTGGCACGACTGCCGAAGGACGTGGCGGTGGAAATCGACGCGATAGCGACCGCGAGGTAGCGTCGCAGGACCGCTAGTCTTGCAGGACACCCGCCGCGGCCTGCCGCATTAGCCGGATAGAACTTCATGGAACAGGATAGAATACGCAACTTTTCCATAATCGCTCATATCGATCACGGGAAAACCACGTTGAGCGACCGAATTCTTGAAGCTACCGGCGCCGTCAGCAAGCGTCAAATGGTGGCCCAGTTCCTGGACGGAATGGAGCTCGAACGAGAGCGCGGGATAACCATCAAGGCCAGAACCGTCAGCCTGGACTACAGAGCCAATGACGGGATAGAGTACCGGCTTAACCTCATCGACACTCCGGGCCACGTTGACTTCAACTACGAGGTCTCCAGGGCTCTGGCCGCCTGCGAAGGGGCACTGCTCGTCGTGGACGCCAGCCAGGGGGTCGAGGCGCAGACGCTGGCCAATGCCTACCTTGCCATAGAGCAGAACCTCGAGATTGTTCCAGTAATAAACAAGATAGACCTGGCTTCCGCGGAACCTGAGCGTGTGGCCGGTGAAATTGAGGAGGTAGTAGGACTTGACGCCTCCGACGCGATTCTGACCTCCGCCAAAACGGGCAAGGGCATAGACGAGATACTGGAGGCAATTGTCAATCGCCTGCCACCGCCGAAGGGGGACCGGGAGGCGCCGCTGAAGGCCATGGTTTTTGATTCCTGGTATGACTCCTACCGTGGGGTTGTCATGCTGGTTAGGATTATGGAGGGCCGTCTCAGCGCGGGAGACCGATTCAGGTTGATGGCCACGAAGGGTGAATACGAAGCCGAGAGCATGGGGGTCTTTCGACCGGAGGCCATCGGAATTCAAAGGCTCGAAGCGGGCGAGGTCGGCTACGTGACCGCCGGGATAAAAACCGTCAGCGAGGTGCACATTGGGGACACCATTACGAATCCGTCCGCACCAACGGAGAAGCCTTTTGAAGGCTTCAAACGCGCCAAGCCGATGGTCTTTTCGGGTCTCTACCCGGTGGATCCGTCGGACTATCCCGATCTCCGCGAAGCACTCGATAAGCTCAGCCTCAATGACTCATCTTTCGTCTTCGAACCCGAAACGAGCGAGGCACTCGGATTCGGTTTCAGGTGTGGGTTCCTCGGTTTTCTCCACATGGAGATTATCCAGGAACGACTCGAACGAGAGTTCAACCTGGACCTCATCTCGACATCGCCGAACGTCAGGTATTGCGTTATCACCAGGAAGGGCGAAAGCGTTGACGTTGAGAACCCTTCTCACCTCCCCGCGATTATGGAGATAGAGGCAATTACCGAGCCTTACGCACTCGTTACGGTGCTCACGAGGGGAGAGTTCATTGGGAACCTTCTTCGTCTCTTTGAAGAGCGCCACGGCACTCAGAAGGAGTTCCACTACGCCTCCAGGGACACGGTTGTTTTGAAGTACGAGTTGCCCCTCAGCGAAATCATCGTTGACTTCTACGATCGTCTGAAAACGCTTTCCCGCGGCTACGCCTCAATGGATTATCAGGTGATTGATTACAGGGTGGGAGACCTCGTAAAGGTAGACGTGCTTCTCAACGGTAAGAGCGTCGACGCCCTCTCCTTCATAGTCCACAGAGACCGGGCCGAGGCGAGGGGCCGCGCCATCGCTCAGCGCCTCAAGAAGTCCATCCCGCGCCAACTTTTCGAAGTCGTTATACAAGCGTCGCTCGGCAGTCGAATTATCTGCCGCACCGTTGTCAAAGCCCTCAGGAAGAACGTCCTGGCCAAGTGCTACGGTGGCGACGTCAGCAGAAAGAGAAAGCTCCTCGAAAAGCAGAAGGAGGGGAAAAAGCTGATGAAATCGGTGGGCGACGTTCAGATTCCGCAGGAAGCCTTTCTCTCCGTTCTTCGCATCCAGGGCGACGTGGACGACTGACGCCTCATCCGGCCGGGGCAAAACCTCTTTTCTTACCCACAATCCTCTCTACGCAGCGCAGACCATCTACCGCAGACGAAACTATCCCCCCCGACCATCCTCCCGCCTCGCCGGGAATGTACAGCCAGGGGAAACCCGGCGAAGAACCGGCTTCGTCCCTCAGGAATCGAAGAGGCGAAGAGGTTCTTGTCTCGGGCGCCACCAACACACCGTTCTCGATGAATCCAGGCATCCTTGACTCGAAGTGGAGAAGCGCCCTTAGCAAAGGAGCCTCAATCCAGTCGGGGAATAGGCCCCGCAGGTTTGCCGATCGAACCCCGGGGCGAAAGGATGTGGAAGGCGTTTCTTCGTCGACGCGTCCGTCGAGGTAAGCCCGTACACTTTGGGCCGGGGCGAAATGGTCGCCTCCTCCCAGCCTGAAGGCCGCGGCCTCCAAATTCTCCTGGAAAGCCATGGCGCTCAGGGGATCACCGTTAAAGTCATCCGGCGAGACGGTCACGACGATCCCTGAGTTGGCCTTGCCGGAAGCCCTGTGGGACATGCTCATGCCGTTCGTGACCAGCCTTCCCTCCCCGGAAGCTGAATTCACGACCAATCCGCCCGGGCACATGCAGAATGAATATACTCCGCGTCCGGACTCACGGTCTTTGAAGGTCAAACGGTACTCGGCCGGCGGTAGGTTGGGATGACCGGCGTATCTTCCATACTGGCATTCATCGACCCACGCCTGCGGGTGTTCTACCCTCACTCCCACCGCGAAACCTTTAGCTTCAGCGGGCAATCCCATTGAAACCACGCGTCGCGCCAGCGACCTCGATGAGTGGCCTACGGCCAGGAAACAGAGGTCTGCCTCGATTTCACTCCGCGGTGTTACTACCGTGCAGCCGCCGGCTTCCTTAGGACGCAGGGAAACGACCTTCTCCCCGAAACGGAATTTGCCGCCTTCACCTTCGATTTGTTTTCTTAGTGAAGACACGACTCTCCGCACGCCGTCGGTTCCAATGTGTGGATGCGCTTCCTCCAGGATGACGGGCGGAGCGCCCGCCTTGACAAAGGTCTCCAGAACGCGTCTGGCGAGGGGGCTCTTGTTCCTGAAGGTGAGTTTGCCGTCGGAAAAGGTACCCGCCCCTCCTTCTCCGAACTGAACGTTGGCCATGGGATCGATTCTTCCCTCACGCCAGAACCTTCGCGTGGCCGTCACCCTGTCCTTCAGCTCCGGACCCTGCTCCAGTATCGTTACCAAGGCCCCGTGGAGTAAAAGTGCAAGGGCCGTGAAGAGCCCCGCCGGACCGGAGCCCGCTATCACGGCCGAGACGCCGTTCAGCCTGTCATCCCTTGATTCGGAGTGAAGATCGTTATCCTGGGCGGCATCCCAGCGAACCCCACTGGGGCATCGTGTGGGTCTGTCGCTGGTTTCCACTTCGAGGGCGTAGTGCCAGACCGGTTTTCCTCTGCTCTTACGCGCGTCAAGCGAACGTCTTAGTATCTTTATTCCGGCAATGGATTCGATGCGAAGCTGAAGCGTCCGCGAGACGACCTTCTCCAGTGAAGATTGGTCTTTTCCAAGGGGCAGTTCGATGCCCCGCACGTGAATTTTCATAGAGTCACGGAGACTTGGAAGCCCCCTGCGCCTTTCCGTCCGCTTCGCCGAGAACTTTCATTCCGGCGTCGATGAGTGAATCGAGGTCTTCCTTCGACGGCGTCTCGCAGTAAATGCGAAGGGTCGGCTCTGTTCCCGATTGCCTGAAGAGAATCCACGAACCATCTTCAAGCCGAAGCTTCAATCCGTCGAGAGTATCCACGGACTCAACCTTCCGAGTCATGAATTTATCGGGCGGGTCCCGGGTCAGCGCCGCGATCATCCTCTTTCCCTTCTCAGGCATCACGGGAAAGTCCTTCCGGCGGAAGTGAAGTTCGCCATATCGTTCGTAGAGTTCTTTGAGGAGTTCCAGGGAGTCTTTCTTTCTCTTCACCATCATTTCGAGAATCAGGAGGTTGATGAGCACCCCGTCGCGTTCGGGGAGAAAGCCCTGCACGGTGATGCCTCCACTCTCCTCTCCGCCCACGAGAATCTCCTCATTTTGCATCAATTCGGCTATGTACTTGAAGCCCACCGGCTTGATGGCGTAGGGAAGGCCAATATCCTTCGCTATGCGTTCAAGATAGACCGTATTGGCGTTGGTAGCGGCCAGAACGCCCTTCTGCCCTTTTTCCCCCGCCAAGTACGAAGCGAGCAGGGCTATCATTTCGAGTGGAGTAAAGGTGGATCCGTCGCGATGAACCGCTCCTGAACGGTCACCGTCGCCGTCCGTCGCGAGGCCTACGTCCGCGTTTTCGGTGAGAACCGCGTCTCTCAACCGGGCGAGGTTTTCCTCTTTGGGTTCCGGAGCTCCCATGTTGAAAAGCGCGTCCCGCTCCGCGTTCAAGGTGATGACGCGGCAGGTAGGGCTCGAAACCCATCGCTCCAGCAACCTGCCGCCGACTCCATGCATTGAATCAACTAACACGGTAATGTTTGAATCCCTGATGGCCTGGATATCAACGAGGGATTCGACCAGATTATTGTAGCCCTCGTCCAGCGGTATCTCTATCAGTTTTTCGCTGTTTCTGGCCTCTCTTATCGAGATTGAACAGACCGGGTTGGCGCCCAGAAGTTTTTCTATCTTTCGGGTCGTCGCCTCTCTGGCGCTGCCACCGTATCGCTCTTTGATCTTCAGCCCGTTGTATCGATAGTTGTTGTGGCTGGCCGTTATGACAATTCCTATCGGACAGTCGTTCTTGTTTACGAAGTATGAGACGTGAGGAGTCGGGCAGGGCCTTGGACTTAGATAAACCGTTATGCCGTTTCCCGCGAGAACTTCAGCCGTCGCGGCGGCAAAATCCTCGGAGAGAAAACGATTGTCGTAACCGATAGCGACCCTCTTGTCTTCCCCCATTTCGTCCAGGTAGTCGGCAATCGCCTGGGCCACCACCCGCAGGTTTTCAAAGGTGAAGTCCTCGGCTATTACTCCTCTCCAGCCGTCGGTTCCGAAGCGTATAGCTTTTTCCATAATTTGATTCTCCCGCTGTCGTTTACAGCATCAGTATTTGTAGAAGCCCCTCCCGCTTTTTCTGCCGAGGTATCCCGCATCGACCATTTTCACGAGCAGCGGGCAGGGTCGGTACTTGGGATCGCCAAGCCCTTCATGCAAAACCTGAAGGATGAAGAGACAGGTGTCGAGCCCGATGAGGTCGGCGAGGGTCAGCGGACCCATCGGATGGTTCATTCCCAGCTTCATAACCGTGTCAATGGCTTCGGCGGAACCCACTCCCTCCATCAGGCAGTAGACAGCCTCGTTTATCATCGGCATCAGTACGCGGTTGCTCACGAAACCGGGATAGTCATTAACCTCGACGGGTGTTTTGCCCATTTTTCCGGCCAGAGTCATAACCTGTTCGAGGGTTTCGTCGGTCGTAGCGATTCCTCTGATAACCTCGACCAGTTTCATCACGGGCACAGGATTCATGAAGTGCATCCCGATGACCTTTTCGGGCCTGGATGTGCAGGCCGCCAGCTTAGTGATGGATATCGAAGAGGTGTTGCTCGCTATCAGGGTTTCCGGAGGACAGGAGGAGTCAAGCTTTTGAAAGATGGATTTCTTGATTTCGAAATTTTCAGTCACCGCTTCAACGACGAACTGCCGGGATTGCATTTCATCAAGGCTGGTGGTCGTCTTAATGCGCCGAAGGACGGATTCCTTCTCTTCCGTCGTCATCCTTCCCTTGTCGACTCCCCGTTGAAGGTTTTTGCCTATCGTATTAAGGGCTTTCCTGCATAACTCCTCGTTCATCTCGTTCAGAACGACGTCAAAGCCGGCCAGCGCCGCCGAGTGGGCTATGCCGTTACCCATCGTGCCGCCTCCCACTACTCCGAAGTTGAATGTGCCCATTTTGTCCTCCTGTTCGTCTAAAGTAACGACTATTTTCTTAAAAACACTCCCTGGAATCCGCTAAAAAGGAGTGTCCGCATCTGTAATCAGGATATCGTCTTTGGTTCCCCACTGCCCGTCGGGCCCGGCGGACGAGAAAGAGTAGTGATTCCCCTTGCCCTCGTATTTTACCGCGTTTCCCCACGGATCCATCCTGGGAGTCGTCCGCAGACCAGCGGCAATCGGAACTTCGACACCCTCGCCTTCGGGTACGTGACCGTTTTCAATTGCGTAGTTTCTGACCTGTTCACCGGCGGTTTTCAGGCTGGCAATGAAGGCCTTCCGCATTGGCGGGGCCGGATTTAAAGCGGCCGGCGGTTCGTTATTCGACTTGCCGCAACCCGCAGCCAGGAACACCAGAATCAACCCCGCGGCGGACAATAGATAAACGAATCCGGTACCGTACGAACTAACCGATTTGTTTTTCATGTCGCCTCCTCAGGGTGTAATTGTACGCTGTTCCCTCACTTTAATAAAGCGACGGGTACCCTCCCGGGTTCAATCCACCGGGAGCGTCCTGAAGGCCTCGAAGCCCGTAATGTCAGCGCCTACCACCAGCTTGTGGATGTCGTGGGTGCCCTCGTAGGTATAGACGCTTTCGAGGTTCTGCATGTGGCGCATGGCTACGTACTCGTCAAGGATGCCATTTGCGCCCTCGATGTCGCGCGCCGTTCGCGCGCACTCCCTCGCCATCGAAACGCAGTTCATTTTCGCCAGGCTCACCTGCTGGTGGCGAAGTGCACCGGAGTCCTTCATCTGGCCGAGGCGATATACCAGAAGCTGCCCCTTGGTTATTTCGTTTAACATCCAGACGAGTTTGTCCTGAACCAGTTGAAACCGGGCGATAGGACCGTCGAACATGATTCGTTCCTTAGCATACCTGAGGGCTTCATCGTAGCAGGCCATAGCGGAACCCACCGCCCCCCACGCAATTCCGTAGCGAGCCTGGTTCAGGCACGAGAGCGGTCCCCGTAACCCTTTTACGCCTGGAAGACGGTTCTCCTCCGGAACAAATACGTCCTCAAAAACGAGTTCGGATGTTACAGATGCTCGAAGGGACAACTTCCCTTTCATGAGAGGGGCGGAGAATCCTTCCATTCCCTTCTCGACGATAAAGCCCCGGATGCCCTCGTCGGTCTTCGCCCAGACGACCGCAATGTCGGCTATGGAGCCGTTTGTAATCCACATTTTTGTTCCGTTGAGTCGCCAGCCACCCTCAGCCGGCGCGGCCTTCGTCTTCATCGATCCGGGGTCACTTCCGGCGTCGGGTTCGGTAAGACCGTAGCATCCGATGATTTTCCCCGAAGCAAGCCCCGGAAGAAAACGCTTCCTCTGATCTTCTGTACCGTATCGGAAGATGGGAAACATAACGAGGGAACCCTGGACTGAAACGAAGGATCTCAGCGCGGAATCGCCCCTTTCGAGTTCACGCATTATAATTCCGTTGGCGACGTTGTCCAAGCCGGAGGAACCGTATTTTTCGGGAAGCGTGGCGCCAAGGAGTCCCATTTTTGCAATTTCGCCTATCAGTTCTACGGGGAAGGTTCCCGCCCTGTAGTGTTCGGTGATGATTGGAAGAACCCGCTCATTAACCCAGGCCCTTACCGTGTCCCTGATCATCCTCTGCTCATAGGTAAGGAGGTCGTCAACCAGGTAGTAGTCTATCCCCTTGAATGGTGCCGCCATGGCTTTCTCCCATTGGAAAAGAGGCCGCAATGGCGGCCTCTTTGCGGTTCTTACAACCTCCGCCCGGAAATCATTTCAGTCTTGTCCGGTCGGAATAAAACGTTTTTAACCCAGGGAATTGCTATCTACGCCGGCCCCATAACTTCATCCAGCGACTTTGGCGGCTTACGCTTACTCGCGGTTTTCTTTCTTCCGGCAGCGGTCTTTTTAGCCGGCTTTTTCGCGAGTTTCGCCCTGGGTTTCGGCTTTGCTGCACGTTTCGCTTTTGTTTTGCCCTTGCCCCTTTCCTTTTCCGCCAGGCCGGCGGGAGTTAAAACCCAGTATCCCCGCTTTGAACCGCGCTTCATGAGACCCTGTGCGGTAAAGATTGAGAAGTACTGCCTTCCTGAGCCTGTATTGGGGTAGCCGGCGGCCTCGAAACATGCAGCTATATGCTTGTTCGTTATAGCTTTCACCCCCTTTGAAGCCCAGAACTGTGAGTAGAGCATGTACCTGTCTCTGAGGCTTTTGGTAGACCTGCCCTTCAGGAATTTATTCAACTCTTCCTTCGTAACCTCGGGAATCTCTGAAGCCTTCCTGGTTGTTTTGGCCGCCTTCTTCGCGGCACGGGGCGGTTTGGGAGCAGCCTTTTTCACCGCGGGTTCCCCTTTGGTAGTCCGCCTGCCCCTTCCCTTTGGAGTCTCCTCCTCAAGGAAGGTTTTGACATAGGATTCCACGAAGTTTCTGTCTCCCTCCACGTCCAGTTCGAAGTCTCCCTGTTTGATATGAATCCAGTAATTCTTCTCGGCCATCCGGTTTCTCCTTTTGATTTAAAAAATCACCATCAGCACCACTTTCATTTTATATCGTAAAGCATGAATCTTGTGTTGTCAACCGGTTCACGAAAACAGCAACACGACTGCATATAAATATCGGTTACTTCGGAGCTGGGATTATTAACATGATCCGGCGCATAAAGTCCCTTTCCACATCAACCATTCGAACGTGGAGAAGCCAGGGTGGCGAGAACAACCTTGACCGCTTCCCCTGGAAGAAAGGGAACGGCTCCCATAAGAAGGGCTTCGAAAGGATGCAGGTGGAGCAGCAGACCGAGCCACGCTGTTCCGGCGATAAGAATGAAGGCGTCGGCTAACGCAAAGGCCAGCAGGTTCGCGGCGACGCCCCGTTCCGGATGCCGCTCGAAGTATCTTCCCAGGAACAGGGATACGGGTAGAAAGGCCCACAGGTAGCCAGCCGTCGGGCCAAGGAGAATTCCGAGTCCTCCCGCTCCACCAGCGAAGACCAGCGCTCCGGACGCTCCCAGACCCAGGTACGTCGCCTGGACTCCCGTCGACCACCCGCGACCCAGCCAGGCCGCGCCGGTGAGTACGAAGAAGGTCTGGAGCGTGATGGGAACGGGCGTGAAGGGAAGGGGAAGGAAGACGTAGGCTCCCAGAAAGGTGGCGAAGAGGAAAAAGAAGGAAAGGAAGATTCTCTGAGCCGTCTTTCCCTCAAGGACGCTACTGTTCGTCAGTACCCTTTCAAGCATTCTCAACTCCTTACTCTTCTACCAGGCCCTTTCGCGGCCGGACTCCATTTAGAGAACCACAGGGAAGCCAATTATATATCAATATCGCAGTCTTGACAAATTATCGATCTGATGTGTCCATCAATGCCGGGAATCCGGAGCTTTTGAACTCTTTTCCTGATTTACGGATAGTGGGGGGCTTCGGGGAGGTGAAAATCGGAAAAAGGCGCGCCTGGTATACACGACGCGAAGAGGCTAGTATCATTCGGATGTCCGTCCGGGAATTCGTCCGGACGAAAGGCGCTTCGGCGGAAGGCTCCGGTCTTCGACGGTGAGTGGCGGTTGAGGGTTCTTTCGGGGACCCTTTGGTAAGAGTTCCATCATGGACACCTCATTTCTGGCCTTGGTTTCGAAACCGACGAGGTATACCGGCGGAGAAGTAAACCAGGTTGTGAAGGATGAGACGCCCGGTCTCATCCACGCGGCGATAGCCTTTCCGGACGAGTACGAGATAGCGATGAGCAGCGTCGGGCTGGCGATACTCTACTCGGTGCTGAACGCAAGCCCCCGTGTGTGGGCGGAGCGCGTTTTTATGCCGATGCCGGACATGTCGGCTGAAATGGAGAAGAGGGGAATTCCGCTTTTCTCGCTGGAGTCGAAGAGGCCGCTCGCTGACTTCGACGTGGTTGGTTTCTCTCTGCAGTTCGAGCTGTGCTATACCAACGTTCTTCACATGCTGAAGGCGGGAGGTGTTCCACTGAGGGCGGCCGATCGTTCGGCGGGTGATCCCGTTGTCATAGCCGGGGGTCCGTGCGCCTGCAATCCTGAGCCGATGGCGCCCTTCATGGACGCTATTTTCATTGGGGACGGGGAGGAGGGGTTCCTGGAACTCTGCGAGGCGGCTGCCGCGAAAAAGGGCTCATCGAGGAGCGATCTGTGGAGGGCGCTCGCAAAGGTCAAGGGAACCTACGTTCCGGCGCTTTACTCGACGGAGTTAAACGAAAGCGGGATGGAAATCGTAAAAGCTCCCTCAGAGGAGTGGGTACCCTTTCCGGTAGAGAAGCGTCTTCTGGAGAAGCTGGGCCGCTTTCCCTTCCCGAAGAAGGTCATGGTTCCGCACCACGAAGTCGTTCACGACCGGTACTCCGTCGAGATGGCTCGCGGCTGTTCGGGGGGGTGCCGCTTCTGCCAGGCTGGTTATGTTTACAGGCCCACTCGGGACAGGGATCCGGCGGAGGTCCTGGATGCGGTCAGGGGGGGCATCGAAAGCACCGGCTTTGAGGAGGTCACCCTGCTAAGCCTCAACGCGGGCGAGTACGAGGGGGTGAACGAACTGGCCGGGAGAATCGTCTCAGACGAAACTATTGGCGTTAAATCTCTGGCTCTTCCCAGCATGCGGGTCGACGCGCTGACTCCGGAACTGCTGGATTGGATCCGGGGCGGAAGGAAGGGGAGTTTCACCATAGCTCCGGAGGCCGGTTCCCAGCGAATGAGGGACCTCATCAACAAGAAAATTACGGAGGAAGACGTTGTGGAAGCGGCCCGCGCCCTCTTTTCCGGGGGGTGGAGGCTGGTGAAGCTTTACTTCATGATAGGATTGCCGACCGAAACGGAGGAGGACGTGAGGGCCATAGCCTCCCTCGCCGAACTGGTACTGAAGACCGGCAGGGAGGCCGGCTGCAAACACCCCCGCTTGACCGTTTCTGTTTCCTCTTTCATACCCAAGGCCTTCACCCCCTTCCAGTGGATGCCGATGGAGGATGCAGAATCCCTCTACGAAAAACAGCGTCTGCTGAAGAGTCTGCTCAAGGGACCGATTACCTTCAAGTGGCACGACGTTAGGGCGGGAATGGTCGAAGCGGCCCTTTCGCTTGGCGACCGGCGGCTGGCGGACGTCCTCGAAAGGGCCTGCGAACTCGGATGTTGCCTTGACGGATGGACGGAACACTTCAAATTCGAACTCTGGAAGAGGGCCTTCGCTGAGTGCGGCGTGGAGCCTTCGAACTACATCTCGGGAAGCAGTGAGCGGAACGAGCGCTTCCCGTGGGAGTGCATTGATGTCGGAGTCGACAGGACCTTTCTCAGCAGGGAGTTGGAGAGAGCCGAAAAGGGGAGGATAACAGAAAGGTGCGGCCCCGAACGCTGCTTCAGGTGCGGACGCTTCACCGATGAGTGCATAAGGGGTGTCTTCAAGCGGGCGGACAGCGTCCTTCCCAAAGCGGGTGAAGTGAGCAGATCTCCCGTTTCCGAGGCTACGTGGAGGCTGAGGTTCCGCAAGAGAAAACTGGCCCGCTTTCTCGGCCATTTGGACATGGTGGACTCCCTGGTGAGAGCCCTGAGGCGGTGCGGCGTCGTCTTCGCCTATTCGGGAGGCTTCCATCCGACGCCGAAGGTGCTCTTCACGGCACCGCTTCCCCTGGGAGTCGAGGGGCAAGAGGAATGGATGGAGTTCACGGGCAGCGTTCCGGACGCCTCGACGCTCCTTTCCCGCCTCTCCGAGAGCCTGCCTGAGGGGCTCGTTCCCGGCGGTCTCATCCGTGTTCCTGCGGGGTCGCCTTCGCTTTCAAAACTCACCGTGCAGGTTTACCGGATTGGCCTGGGAAGGCTCGAAGAGCCGCAGCGCGCGGCCGTCCTGGAAATGGCCAAAGTCTTTATGGACGCCGCGGAGTGGATTGTTGAGAAGAGGGGCAAAAAGAAAACAAAACGCTTCGACATGAGAGAGCGGGTATCGTCGTTGAAAATGGAAAAGGATTCGCTTACCGTGCGGTTGAGTACGGGAGGCTTTATGGACCTTGTCGGAATCCTCTGTCCGGACTCGGAACTCAAGAATCGCCTGCAATTGGAGCGTCTCTCGCTGGAATTCGGGAGTTGAGTATGCCGCGCGATGGCGGCTTACGGCCGATGGTGTACAATGGAGGGGTCCGAAGAGCCGGATGTGAAAAGATGATATTTACGGCTGGAAAGGTTATATGAAGCAGGAAATACTGATTACGCGCGACAGGTGGCAGACGCGACTCGCCCTCCTCGAAGACGGTCGGCTCGTGGAACACCATCAGGAACCGAAACACCTCAACGGTCTGGTGGGAAATATCTACCTCGGCAGGATAAAGCGGATACTTCCCAGCGTTCAGGGCGCCTTCATAGACGCCGGTCTCGACAGGGACGGCTTCCTCTTCGAGGGAGACATGACTAGGCTCACCCGCGACGATGAGGAGGAAAGGGGAGGGGACTCAAGCGAGCCCATCCCGAAAATGAAGGGATATTGCGAGGGCGACAACCTTCTCGTTCAGATAACCAAGGAACCTATGGGGCAGAAGGGGGCCAGGCTTACCACTCAAATTTCCCTGCCCGGCAACCACCTTGTCCTCCTTTCCGACTCGAAGCACGTCGGAGTATCGAGAAAACTGGACGGGGAGGAGAGACAGCGCCTGCGGAAGGAGGTGCGCGCCCTCTCAGCCGCCTGCGGAATGGGAGTGATAGTCAGGACCGCGGCAAGGGAGGTTCCCGGCGAGGAACTCGCGGCCGAGATGCAGGAACTGCTCGACCTGTGGACACTCATCAAACTGAAGGCGGCAAAGGGGAAAGCCCCCTGCTGTGTTCACCAGGAGGCGGATCTAATCGGGCGCTTCATCAGGGAGGTCCTGCCGAAGGGGGAAACCGTTGTCAAAACGGACGATCCGGAAATATACGACCGGTGCAGGGACGACTTCAGAGTCTGCGGGCTGGACCTCTCCCGCGTTTATCTGTGGAAGGACTCCCGTGTCTCCCTCTTCGAAAAGTACGGCATTGATGAGGAAATAGATAAGGCGGTAAGGCCGAGGGTGTGGCTTGCTTCAGGCGGCTGCATTGTCCTTCAGTCAACCGAGGCGCTGGTCTCCATCGACGTCAACTCCGGGAGGTATACCGGGAAGAAGTCGCTCGAAGAGACGGCTTTCGCCATAAACATGGAGGCGACTTACGAAATAGCACGGCAGGTTCGCCTGCGGGGGCTCGGGGGGATTATAGTCATAGACTTCATTGACATGGTTAAGAAGGCGCACCGGGAGGCAGTCTTTGAAGAGCTGAACAGGGCCTTCGCCAGCGACCGCGCGAGGACGCGCGTTCTCTCGATAAGCGCCTTCGGCCTCGTCGAAATGACAAGAAAACGCAGTCACCGCAACCTCGAAAGGACGATGACGAGCGTCTGTCCCTGTTGCGAAGGAAGAGGGAGAATCATGACCGCCTGGCGCGTCGCCCAGAAGGTGGCCTGCGCGGTTGAGGGGATGAAGGTTCCTTCCGGGGTCGTGAGAGTATCGCCGGAGGTCTGCGCCTTCCTCGAGGAAAACAGGGAGCGCTACGACATTCCTTCCTCCATAAGGATAGAAGCCGTGGAGATTCCAAAGCTCGGCGGCTTTGAAGTGGTGCCGGACGCAGGCGATGTGAGGATTTGGCGGCGAAAGGACGGAGCTCGTAAGTTGTGACCGGGGCGCGGGGAAATAATCGCCTCCGGGTTCTTCGCGTTCCTTTTTCCCCGGTCTGCGGGTTTTCCGCTTCGTGGAGCCGGCTATGAAAAAGTTTGACGCAGTAATCGCGGGCGGAGGCTTCGCCGGAGCATCGAGCGCGTGGTGGCTAAGAAGGCAGGGGCTTGATGTACTGCTCCTGGAGAAGGAGCCCTTCCCCGGGAGCCACGCTTCGGGCAAGAACGCCGGCATTGCCAGACAGGCAATCCACGAAGCGCCCCTTAGTCTGCTCGCGGCGAGAAGCGTCGCCTTCATCAGAAACCCTCCGGACGGGTTCGCGGAAAATCCCCTGATAGATGAAAGCGGCGGCTTCCTCGTCTCGAAGAGAGAGCGCGATTCCGAGCTCGAGCTTCTGCTCGAAAATTCAATAGCCGCCGGTCTCTCCTGCCGAAGATCGAATCGCGATGAACTGCTCGAGGCGGCCCCCATTACAGAGTCCGCGCGGACTGGAGCAATCCTTTTCTGCCCTGACGACGGTCTGGTAGACATCGCCGCCCTGCTCTCCTCCTATTTAGCTGGAACAGAGGTTATCACAGATGCGCCGGTTACCGGTTTCGACGTGTCCGGCGGACTGGTCCGCGCCGTGAATACTCCAAGGGGAAGCTTCAGAACGGACGTTTTTGTGGATGCCGCCGGCGCGTGGGCCAGCCTTCTTGGAGAGGCGGCGGGCGCTTCCTCCCTTTCGATAGAACCGCGGAGGCGGCACCTCCTTCACACGGGAAGAATGGGAGAGGAGTTCCGCCCCCGTTCCTACGTGTGGTTCACGGAGCCTCCCGTTTACTTCCGCCCGGAGAGCGGCGGACTCCTTCTCTCCTCTTGCGACGAGACGTCTTTCTCGGCCTGTTCACCGCCGGTCGATGAAAACGCTCCGCTGTGGCTATACGAACGTCTGAGGGAAACGGCGCCGGGGCTTGCCGACCTTCCCATAGCCCGTTTCTGGTGCGAGCTGAGGTGCTTCACGCCCGATTCGGTCTTCCTGGTAGGGGCGGACGGGAATATCTCGAACTTCTACTGGGTCTGCGGTCTGGCGGGTCATGGAATGACTACGTCCTCTGCCGTGGGGGAACTGGCCGCGGACCTTATCACGGGGCGCATCCCGGCAATCGACCCGGCGCCCTTTTCGCCCCTGCGCTTCTAAAAACCTCCTGCGCAAGTCCGTTTATGTTCCAAGCTTTTTTGCTATTCCAGCGGTAGTGAGGATGTGGAGCGGCAACCTCATTGAGCCGTAGGAGGGGCATCCCTGCCCCGAAGTGTGGTTCCTGCAATACAACCAAAATATTGTCTCACGCAAAGACGCTAAGAACGCCAAGAAAACCAATCAAAACCTTTAACAGGGAGGATGGGAGGAAGGGGAGGAAACCCGAAACTGAATCTGTTTTTAGACACAGAGACCACAGCGTGCCCTCCGAAACCTTGTGCGAAGGCGGGAGGACATAGAGAAAACCAGAACATT
>Ga0114934_10001008_pt1 | contig 18329 bp, 21 predicted proteins | sample 4SBtaG_2_FD_99695 | JGI IMG/M metagenome (GOLD analysis project Ga0114934, IMG submission 99695) | Deep subsurface microbial communities from Kolumbo volcano to uncover new lineages of life (NeLLi) - 4SBTROV10_white metaG | ecosystem: Environmental > Aquatic > Marine > Volcanic ...
CCCATCATCGATTACAAGTATTTCAACCGAATCGATCCCTTCCACCTGCCGCGGGATATCCCGGACGGTCTGGGGCAGCGTTTTTTCTTCGTTAAAGCAGGGTATTTGAACAATCAACTTCATGGTGTCAAACCTTGATCTGTGATTTCAGATTCCTGATTATATTCGGCACCTGTAATTTACTTGCCACAGATGCACGCGGAAGGACGCAGACGATTTATTCATTCAGACCAAGAACAAAACGTTTAATCTCGGCTTTTGGATATTTAAAATTAACCAGAAGTCCAACATGGATTCCTTTCAAATAACTCGTTTGCAACTATTTGAAATAATTGATAAATTATTTGCTAGCACAATGGTGATTTGTCACCATGAAAAACTTCCAAATAATCTAATTGTTGACGGTGAAATAAATTGTAGGTCGGGATTCCATTCCCGACAAATAGCACCCGATCATTGCCGGGTAAGAAACCCGGCCTACAATACAGGCGTTATTTTTTGATACAGTGGTGATTTGTCACCATGAAAAGCTTTAAATGAAGTCATAGTTATGCGTAAGGCGCTAATAACAGAATGTCAAGAAATGAATTCAGGAATCTCTTTGACACATCCAACTTGGTTGTCTAAAACTTATCCCTCAGACGTTTTCCAATACCACCAACTGATTTGAAAAAAACTGAAACCGCGCATATTTCAAAATTCTCAAATTAAACTCCCGGGCCAGATTTTTAAACCGCCTCCGGTTATAAATAACAATATGATCATCTACAGCGGACTGGGCGAAAATACCCATTGCTGCACCGAGCAGATGAATAACGTCATTGCCGAAGGGTGAGGGGGTTGTTATGATAATTTTACCATCAGGAGCAAGCAGATCAATGATTTGTTCAAATAAAAACTTCTGGTTCCAGATATGCTCAATCACAGCGATCATCAAAATCACATCAAACCGTTCATCCAAATCAAGAGGTTCCCGGTCCAAATCCCGGCTCAAAAATTTCGCATCTGGAAACTGTTCGGCCAGCCTCTAAACTCTCACCAGGCTAAACTCCACCCCCACATAACGGTCAATGTTTTGATTATATTTTTGAAGTATCACCGCATTCCCACAGCCGATATCCAAAACCCGACCGTTCAAATAAGACACGATCATTTTGTGGCGCCAGTTTGACAGAATTTTACTTAGCTTTGCCATCACCAAGACCTTCCAAATAAGTCGTTTACAATTATTTGAAATGATAAACTAGTTATTTTCCAATACAGCAGTGATTTGTCACCATGAAAAGCTTTTTACTAAGCCATCATTTGTAAAGAGCATATCAATTGTTATGCCACCGGCGGCGGGTCATAGAAACAGCAACAAGCAAAAACTGGATATTCGACATAAGCCATAATTTTTTGGTAATGTTCAAAAGTTGTGGCATGGACGGATTTCAGCCTGAACGAACTCTATGTTGAAGTAGCCATTGATGTTCAGTTTCTGTTTCCAGAATTGTTCCCATTTCTACTTGGAATATTTTTTCAGGATTATCATTTTTGATATTTTAGTTGCGGCGTCATCCGACCAGCCCCAGGCGATGCGTTTGATTCGCCTGCCGATTTCCCGGAATATACGTTCCAACATCGAGGTGGTCTTCGGTGCGATCACCCCGGTCTTCAACCAAAGCTCGATGTTGGTGAAAATGCGCTGAGAGAGCTTTTCCAAATAGGTGGCTCCTTTCTGGTATCCATGTTCTTGAAAACTTCGATCAAATCGGCCATCTCCGACTTGCTGGAGCGATATCCTCCAAATAAGTCGTTACAAATATTTGAAATAATTAACGAATTATTTGCCAATACAGTAGTGCTATGTCACCATGAAAAGCTTTTAACGACTACCTGTATAATACAACTCGATCCCCATGATTTCGTTAACCAAGCTCCAGCAAGCCACATCTGTTCAGTAAGGGGCATTTTAACCAAACTGTTTTCAACTTTTCGGCGAAAAAACAAATTATGATTAGATTTTGATTGGCGCTCTGCCCATTGCAGCATTGGTATTCGGAGATTTGGTGATTCAAGCTCATCGGCGTTCGGCTCATGATCTTTAATCATAAATCAAGGTTTGAGGCCAAACCATGTTAATCGAATTGATAGCCAAAATACTCAATATCTTCTCTATAATGCTCGGCAATAAGGGCGGCGCTGAAATCTGAATAATGATTTTGGTAATCACTATGCCGGGTTCTGTTGATATGAGGTAATGGAACTTTTTTAATACCGATTTGCTCTTGAATATATTTAAAATCCTGATCAAGGTTTTCAAATTTACCGATAAAATCAACAATAATGCTACCGTCATGATCAGAAAAAAAATCCTTCTGCGACCTTTTGCTTTTATCTTCAGTAACGTGCCACTTGATATAATCATCAAAAGTTTTAAACCGGCTGACCAGACGATGCAGATGATGTCTCTTCCTCTTTAATATAAAATAATATAAAGACACCTGCCAGTCCCATGGGTTTCTAACGAATCCAAATTTAAAATATTGACTGAATACCTCATGGCCTACCCTGTCCCTGATTCTTCGGGCATCGGCGTGAATCGGCACCAGCCTAAATTTTTGCGGCAGCAATATTTCGCTTTTGCGCAACAAATATTCCAAGTACCTGTTCTTCCGATAAAAGGGCTGATAATGCCGCAAAACCTCGCGAATACTTGAACCCGCCGTTTTCCAATTGCGGATAAATATAAAACGATGCGAAACAGAAAAAATCATTGATTATAACCCTCAAGCACATAGATATTAGATCGAATCCCTTCCCCTAAACAGATCCACCAAGCCTTTACGGCCACTCCTTTTCCAGGCCCGCCGCGCCTGTCCAAGATGGTAGATAATTTCGGCAAAACCCCGCTTTGGCGCACGCCGCAACAACCGGCCGATTCTTCTGGTTTCTTCAGCTATTTCGCCGATCCGCCGTACATACCATGGCCGGGGATGCAGACCCGGCGGCCGGAACCGTTCAAGATGGTCTTCCATTTTCCTCCGCGTTGCCTTCCTGGCCCGCTTCTTCCAGGAGCAATTCGCATTCGCCTTCCGGCGCAGGTTCCAAACCGCAGTGGGAGAGCCGGAGAACACAAAACCCGTTTTCGTGCTCAGCAGACGAAACAAGCAGACATCTTCAAGATAATCCAGGCCCGGATCCCGAAGCACTTCCTCATCAAAAACATCCCGTCGGGCAAGCCATGAAATGTTAGCTATCATATTATCATTTCCCCAAAGCCGATCTCGGTCATAATTACTTAGCAGCATTATTTTTCGCCGCTCCGGGATTGGATGCTCAGGCTGGTTTTTTAATGCACTGAAATTGGTCTGCCAATAAAACGGCGGCGCATCTTCCAGATGCACAATGGTTCCGGAAAACGCCAGGCCAGAGTCAGGGTGCGCGCAAAGACATTTATACAGGCTGCTCAAATGATTTGGATGCCAGCAATCATCATCATCCAGGTTGCATAGCAAAGGGGCCTTCACCGAATTCAAGCCTATCCACAGCATCGTACTGCGGCAGGTCGTGTTTCCTTCCGGGTGTATGACGTGCATCCATTTAAAACGTTGTTCAAATTTTTTGATAAGATTATCCAAACCCGGAACATCAGCAAACGCGACAAAGGTAATTCCTATGTTGGGATATGTCTGCGCGGCAATGCTTTCAACCGCCCGGCGCACCATGCCCACGGGCCTGCTACCGACGCGCATGATCACTTCAATATCCGGGAAATCTTGAATGCTGACTGCTTCCAACCCTATATTGTCATCCTCCTTATAACCTATCGAAGCATCAGATGATTTCGATGGGGCGATACTGAGACTATATCCCTGTGCTTGCCTGACCTGTTCCAAAAAATCGGGCAGGGAAGATAACAGAACCTCAAGGCAGAATCTCTGCGTAAAGATCCGGTGGCTCTCTTCGGACATTGCCCCCGCACTGGCTGAATTCGCATTAATCCATGCCATATGTGCAGAAATTTGATCGGCAACAAATTCAGCGCCGTATTTCCCCTCAACATAAAGCACGGATTCCCCGAAATTTTCCCGGATAAACGGCATATCATCCGCAATAATCACACAGCCGGCCGCAGCAGCCTCAAAAATACGCATGGACGGCAGGTTAGCTTCAAGATGCTCCCGTTTATGAAGGCAAAGCGCCACTCCAGCCTGGCGCGCACGATCCAGAAGACTGATGCCATCCATAGGAATTTCTCCATAATAAGCATGGGGAAGATGCTTCCATGCGGATGCCGGCCCATAAATCATCAACTCGAGTTTGTCCCCCAGATTTTCTAATAATCCCTTATGTCGCCTTCCAAACCTCCGTCCGTCCCAGTTTGTGCCGGCATAGAACAGCCGCCTACCTTCTCCTGAAAATCTTTGAAAATGAGTCCGTTGGGAAGAAGGCCAGAAGCGAGGGCCTATAAGCACCGATTTCCCGTTTTCAACCGAAAATTTCCTCAGCCATTCATCAACACATGGTCCGCCCGTCAGGTATCCGTCCATCGACAGGATGTTTTTTCTGCGCTCCGCACAATGCTCAAAAAAAACCGGTGGACTCCAAAGCAGTCCGAGAGTGGGGATTTCCGTGAGTTTTGGACAATACTCATGGGTTGTCAACACGCAATCCGGTTTGGCCTCAAGGATATCGTCGGATGTCACTACCGGAATAATGTGCCAGCCGAGATTACGCCCGGCGATATCGATCCTGCGCAAAAATTCTTTTTCCGCGCTAAACGGCTTGTTTGGAAATGGGTCTGTAACAGCTATACGCATATATAATAAATGAGGCCAATAAATCTTATATTTCGCATGATTGAAATAAAAAGCTTTTCATGGTGACAAATCACCACTATATCAGCAGATAACTCGTTAATCATTTCAAATAGTTACAAATGACTTATTTGTAAATTTTTAATTTTATATTTTATCATTTGCGATATCTCTATTCATGTTATTGATTCATCGGAAAGCTTCAAATATTTAGATGCCGGAACGCCCAGAAGGCGGAGTACCTCTATATGAATTTCATGCAGGCCCTTTAAGGTCTGCTTTGCCAGATGCTCTTTGATAAATATTTGTGACAAATGTACGTTTCTAAATAAGTAACGCAGATTGTTCCAGGTCGGGGTGGCGGTTTTCATCTTTTGAGGAAGGATCCCAAGGCTTTCAATCGATTCCTCGGCCATTTGCTTGCGGATCGCTCTCTCCATCAGGCTGATCACCATTAACGCCACAAAGTACAAAAATGTGATGGCTTCGATACGGGAGGATTTTTCAAGAAAAACCGGCGCAATTTCCAATACGGATTTTGTTGTGCTGTAGCGTTTTTCCAGTCGAGGTTGCTGTTTATAAATACTGAGGACTTCAGCGCATTTCTTGGCTGTATTGGTAATTAACGGAAACGTCCCGTCAGCCAGCGCGTGACATTCAATAGCAGCCTGATTTCGTTGCCATTTAAGCGAGCAGGTGATCTTTGTGCGGTCTTCGTAAATACTGTTCGGTCTCGGCCGGCCGAGTGATATTTTTTTTCTATAAGGCATGGTATGTTCGACAATTTCTACGTCGATCAGCTCTTTGACATTTTTAACCGCCCCGGCGATGGCGGTTTCAATATGTTTCCAGGTTTGGAGCTTATAGCGATTGAGCTTTCCGGCGAGATCCGCCAATTCGGTTTCGGCATTAGCAAGTCGGCGTTCCCGGTTTTTTTGATCCTGCTCTGCCTTGGCGGTACTCCGTATCCAGATGAGCCGATAGCCTTTTGGTGTGGGACCCGCTTCAAAGGTATAAAAATCATGCTGCCGAGAGGGGTGTCGATTATCCGCCGCGCTATAGGCTGGTTGCCATTTCACTTCGCCAACATCAAGCTGCTTTGAAAACGGCTTCAACAATGATCGGTTTTTGGGAACCACGGTAACAAAATAACCGCCATTGAAATGGATATGGTCCAGATTGTCTTCACTGCAAAGTTTGCAATCGGCGACATAGATAAAGTCCGTTTTACTCAGCATGCGCCGCAGTTGTTCCCAGTTGGGGATATGGGTTTTGTCATCGGTCTGGTTGCCGTCAAAAAGTGCGAAGCTTAACGGCACATGACCGTCATCGGTAATGTTCAGTCCGTATACGAGCTGCAGACAGTCCGGTCGGAAATTTTTGTTGTGGCCATGACCCAACTGGACGGTTTCGGGGGCTTGATCCTCATAACTGCCTTTGAAGTTAACTTTAGTCGAGTCATTATGGATGGTGTTGATTTCCAGTTGATGCATTTTGATGGCGTTGGCCACCAGTTCAAACATTAATTCGTTATGTTTGCAATTATAAAGACGATCCAGGCTTCTGCCCAGACAATCATCATTGTACTTTTTGGCTTTTTCTAATCCTTCAGTTGCCCGTTGCAAAGTATAATCAAGATCACTCAATTCCTGACGGATGCGAACCCCTAACTGGTATAGCCCCTGATTCACAGTTCTATTCCCTGTTCCAGAATTGCTTTCTTTATTGAGTCACGGCATAATTCCGGATCAATTAGATCGATTTTATAGCGTTCACTGAGTCCGATAACCGTCGCGACCGCTTTGTAATATGCATCGACGGGAATCCCCCAGGCAGCCAGGTCAATATCTGAAAATTCGGTAAGTCCTATATTTGTGGCCAAAGAGCCAAAAACAACAACTTTTTGAGCGCCAAAGCGCTCTCGTAAGACACTTGCCGCCTGCCTTGCTGTCTTGAGAGCATCTTCTTGATTCCCCTGGACGACAGCCGGGCGCCCTGATATTTCTTTACCAGTTTGAAAGGAAGGTTTGTATCGCTTCCATTCATCTGGTGTCATTTGCAATGCTGTTCTGGGCATAATGTTATTCCACTCAAATTTCGATCCCTGAAAAATTATTATCCAACAAAGCATGATTTTTATCCCGCTCAGAGATATCACTAACCTCAACGGGCCAGTCTATCCCTATCATAGCATAATCTTATCTGACCGCTCCTTCATTCTCCGGGCTGTAAAATTCCGTATGGCAATAAAGAAACTCGGAGTCTTCTTCCAGCACCTGGAACCCGTAAGCAAAGCCTTCCGGAACATACATCATTTTCATATTCTCTGAGGTGAGATGCTCACCGTGCTATTGCAAAAATGTCGCGCTGCCATGCCGGAGATCAACAATTACATCAAAAACAGCCCCGCGTATACATTTTATAATCTTGATTTCCGATTTCGGATTGATCCATGCAGCCTCCGGCAAAGCTGGGAGCGAAGGGCCTCCTCTCACAACCCATTCGACCAGTTCGTCATCTCCATTCTCTATGATCTCAATGTCTCCGAATTCGGACCGGAGATAATCAATCAGGGGATGGTGATTTCGCCATCAATCCTAATATAGGGTTTTTTCACAACTACCTCCATAATACACCTCGATCTCCATGATTTCGTTACGCACGCTCCAGCAAGCCACATCTGTTCCGCACAGGGCATTTTAACCAAACTTTTTTCAACTTTCCAACGAAAGAACTCACTATGATTAGATTTTGATAGCCAATCTGCCTATTGTAGCTGTGATATATGGGGATTTGCTGATCAATCATATCGGCGTTCGGTTCATGATCTTTAATCATAAATCAAGCTTGGCCCTCCAATCCTTATTTTTTATCCGCGTTTATCTACGTTCATCCACGGCCAATATTAATTATATAAATCACATACAAAATTTTATTTGTGGGAATGGCTTCGTGTGAGAAAACCATTTTCTGCGGGAAAGGATAAACCCATCTCCTGCATTGAGATGTCTAAAACCGGCAACTCAATTACATCATCACATCCGCTTGCCCCCCCTCCACACAGAAACGCGATTCGTTATAAACGTTCCAGGCGGAAAAACCGATTCCTTCCCCGGAGGGACAATACCAATAAACCGCATGTTGTTTTTTTGTGCCGCCTCGTAGTCAGACATGGCATCTCCAAGAAACACACATTTTAAAGAATCATGGCCTTTGCGAGCCAAAATATCCGCCACTATGTCCCATTTTTTTGCCGGTGATCCCCAAATTTCATCGAAATAACCGGCAAAGCCTTTTTTTTCAGCAATTTGCGCTATCTCTTCTTGTGGTGTTCCGGAAACCAGATATAAAGGAACGCCCTTTCTCTTTAACTGATCCAAGGTCTCCAGCGCCCCCGGCATATAGGGTGATGCAACAACGTCATCCACCACAAGGCATGAAAATTCTTCCCCTAATTTTATAGCCTGCTCCTCCGTGATCGGCTGATGCAGCAGATTCTCATAATAATACCGGAATTTATCATAGCGGGAGACACCGCCGTTTTCCAGGTGATATTTAACCGCCGCCGCCGCCACTTCCGGGCCATATACCGAGAACATTTTGGCAAAGGCTTTGGTTTTAACATTCACGGAATCCAGAATCACGCCGTCACAATCAAAAAAAACCGCCTGCCACATACTATCATTGTTCACATTTATCATTGTTTAAGCCAACGCTTTCGAATCCGGTCTATTTCCGTTTCTGAATAATAATGACGCTGTCATTTTTTGGATATAATCGGGCGGAAGTTGTATATGCTTTAAAAACTTACTGTATATTGAAGCATATTTTTTAGCAGCGCCAATGTTTTTATTTTCAAGATGAAATTCTTTTTTTATCTTCAAAAAATTAGTCAATGCCTTCTCTTTGCAGTCATCGTCTATTTCGAGCTTGAGAATAAGTATCCTGCAATGTCCTTCTTCTATATGAGATATCCCTTCTTTTTTGGGGAACGGATATTTATACACATCAACACCGGAAACCGCTTGCAATTCATCATCAAACCATTTCAGTGGTACATCATGATTGTATTCCGCCAAGAAGCGCGAAATCAAATCATCAACATCTGCCGAACAATGATACTTTTCTCCCATAAACAGTTCAAAATTTTGAAAAAAAGCTGAAATATTGCGGGCAATAGGTTCACGAATCAGGGTGATAATGTTAACAGGAATCTTCTGTAGAAAAATATGTTCATAGAGGAATAAGCCAAGACGTTCATCCTTTGATCTTCCGGAGCGGCGGAGGTGATCCCGGCTGACAGCTTCAATATTTTTAGGATTTAACCGGTGCACATGGAAAACCGGATGGCAACCGTATTTTTTTAAGGATTGATAGACTGATGAAGATCCGACCTTTCCCATCTGATATATCAATATCGGAACCCTTCTTAAAAATATTGTATAATAAAAAAAATAAAATTTTTGGAATAGTAGATTCAATTCACGACCTAAAGACATACCGTTTAAATCCCTTCATTTGTATAAATTGCATCGGGCTTTAACTTTTCACTCATCTTTCCCAAAACCGTACAAAGGCTGCCATCCGAACCTTCCACCTGCAGGGGCGCAACAATAATTTTGCTGAAAAAATCGTCCGGATTACCAAAAGACAAATCCATATCCTCAATCAGCAGGATAGGCTGTGCATGATCCAGAAACGCCTGGTGGGCTTTTCTGCCGATCTCCCGATGCGCAAGCGAACTCACGGATATCAGATCAAACCCAATCGCCCGAACGGACGGAAGCCGCTGCCTTAGCATATCAGCGATATCCGGCGACACCCCCGGGCTATAGCGCCAGTATTCGTCCTGCCCACGAAACCGAAAAAATCCGGTCCGTAGCAATAGAATATCGGTTTCGTGCGAAACTTTTGATAAATCAAGGTGTTCCGGCGTGATCAGGATTTCAGGTGCTACCGGCGAAATGTCCAGAATCCAGGGATGGTCAAACACCCAGAAATCCGCCGGATATGCATCAATGGTAGACCCTGCTTCTGAAAAATGCCGCGGCACATCCACATGGGTGCCGATATGGTTGGGCATTTCCCAGATCTGGGTATTGCACGAATCACCGGTTGCCATTTGTTTGTCAGGACGAGTGAAAAAGCCTTGCCCCCCAGCGTAGGCCGGGGTTTCGGGCGAAAGCGGGTAAGACAGATAGCGCCAGTTTTTTTTCATAAGCAATCCATTGATGTTTGAATGTGCAATATGCAGGAGGGGGTTAATTGCAGAATTTGTCTGTTTTTGCAATCATGCCGGAAAACATTCGACTGATTTCTTCACATGTTGTCATTAAAGACACGTGCAAAGCCCAGACAGCTTTCAGGTCCTCCAGCTTTCCCGGCGCAATCGATCAACTTGCTGATAAATGATTTTCGATATTTTTGTTTCTTCCATGCTCCGACAAAGTTGATCGCCATGCTTCTGAATGAGAAACGCATCTGGCCCACAAAGGAATATTTTTCCTCCGCGGGAAAATGGGATGTAATTTTCTGAATCTCAATGGCAAGACCATAACCTTCCTAATTCAAGTCATGATATCCCATCCCCACTCCCTACTCCTTACTATTCGCTATTCCTACTTTTCTCAACCAGCAGTCCCATCTCTTCGTGCTTCTCCCCATGCAGCGACTCATAGATATCGGCCATACACTGCAACAAACCCTGGCCCATATCAATATGCGGATTGATCAACATTTTTTTCCCCAGGCGCGGCCTGAAATTATAGGGCGTCACCCTGTAATGGGCTTTACGTTCCGACGGCAGCACCTCAATTTCAATCCGGTTGCCTAGCATTTCCCGGATCATTTCCAGCAAATCCAAGTACCGCATTTTTTCCGGGCCGGTGAGGAGAATATGCTGGTTGGCGAATTCCGGCGACAGGATTTTAACACTGATATCAGCCGCATCCCGTACATGAATATATTCCCGGATCTCGTCTCCGGTGCCGCGATAGGTAATCTTCCCCTCCGCCATGGCCTGCCGGATCAGGCGATAAATGCTGTTGCGATCATCTGCCCGATCCCCGTAAAGGGAACCATAACGAAGGCAGGTATATTCTAGGCCATAGAGTTCGTGGAAATTTTCAATAAAGGATTCACAGGCCTGTTTGCTGGAGCGGTAAAAATATCCCGAATCGCTGTACACATAGGCGGAACTGGCGAAAACAAACCGCTGAACTCCGGCTTTCCGACATGCTTCCAGCAATTTCACCGTGCCCAGGATATTGTACTGGGCCGCTTGAACGGGTTTTCGCGCGCATTCATCAATATCGGCGATTCCGGCAAAATGATAGACGGCGTATTTGTCTGCGACAACCTTCCCGAGAAGAGTCTCATCGAGAATGTCACCGACAACCATATGCTGGCCTTCACGAAGATACGGCGACGCCTTGATATCCAGTATGCTGACATCATATCCTGACTCGCTTAGCGCATCCGCTACATGGCTGCCGATAAAGCCGGAGCCGCCGGTAACCAGTATATTCATTTACACCTCCTGCAAGCCGTAAATTTTTTTTATGATGCGCATGGCGTCGTGGTCACTTGTCTTTTTTTTCAAAAACAAACAATTATGCTGAGAATCAAAACTGCCATGGGCGGGGAATTTTTTGGCAAGCATAAAACCCAGTTTCAATAAATATTTTTCAACCGCCGGCAGTAAATAAATGTCTTCGTAAAGCGGTATGGTAAAAAGCTTTTCATGGTGACAAATCACCACTGTATCGGCAAATAACTCGTCAATCATTTCAAACAATTGTAAACGACTTATTTGGAAGTTCCAGGCAGCTTTCAAGAACTGTTTTTGCACCGTTGAGGATTTGGTATTCCGCGCCCTGAGCATCGATTTTCAAAAAATGGAAACGAACATCCGGAGCATATTCTTTTGCAACATCATCAAGGGGACGGCATTGAATCTTTTCCTTTCTGATCAATTCAGAACGATCGAATCAGGTATCCGCCAGATTTTTCGGCCCCTTTACCCTGAGTTCATCAAAATGCTTTCGTACATAGTCGTAGTTCTGCCTGAACAAGGAAGAACCTGTCTGACTCAAACCTTTATAAATATAAAAATCTTTTTCAGTGTTTGTTTCCCATAGCGCATCGTTTGCCGTGATTATCGTCTCGGAAAAAAAGGATTATCACGCGGCTCAAAATTCAGTAAAAACCGGATATACTCCGGATGCCTGCGCCAGGGATACGGCAACCCGTCCACTGAACCGACATCTATAAAATTGATCATTCCTTTGTTGTCTTTATTAATTTTTTTCATCGGATTTTCAATCCAATGCATAATTTTTCGCTTTATTTTTCTCAACATGGAGCGCGATCCCGTTTTATGTGTTTCATCATCGGGAAAGACTTAGGCCAGGGCCTTTAACAAATTCTCCACCGCCTGCGCCTCCATCATCACCCGGGCTTCAGCAGCATAGGACCCGATATGGGCAGTGAGAAGAACATTTTCCAGAGCGCTTAAAGGCCCTTCATAAGGCTCACTTTCAAAGGTGTCCAGGGCCGCGCCGGACAGGTGACCGGATTGCAGCGCCGCGCCCAGAGCTTTTTCATCCACCAGATCACCCCTGGCTGTGTTAATCAGCACCGCGCCTTTTTTCATGGAATTGATACGGCGGCCATCCATAAAATGATAATTAGATTTTCCGCCGGGCATATGCAGACTGATGATGTCTGATTCCGCGAATACCTGATCCGCATTCATCATCTGGATATGGTCCGATTCTTTTTGAATGACATCACACCCTATCATCCGGCAGCCAAAGGCTTTGAGTCGCACGGCCACCGCAGCGCCGATCCGGCCGCACCCGACAATCCCGACTGTTTTGCCATGCAGCAGGCTGCCCATGGGGCGTACCCATTGTCCGTGCCGGATTGCCGCATCCGAAAAATGAATTTTCCGCAGCAAGGTCAACATCATTCCCACGGTCAACTCTGCCACTGCCAGTGTGGGGCCGTCCGGTGTATTGGTAATTTTTATTCCCAGTTCTTTTGCCGTTGCGCAATCCACCGATTCCAGGCCGATGCCGCACCGGGATATGGCTTTAAGCTGGTTTGCCGCAGTCAATACCTTTTGCGTCAACGGCTCAACACCCGCGATCATGCCCGTAGGGTGATGCTGTTCAACAAGGTTCAAAACTTCACTTTCCGTGAGTTTTCGGCCAAAGGGGTTTAATTGAACGTCAAATCCAGCATCCCGCAACTGGTCAAGGGGTCGCGGATCTGCTTTGCCAAATGACGATGTCGTGATCAGAATAGTTTTCATAATTATTTATTTTTATTGCCTAAAAATTTTATATTTTTCCAAACCGGGAGGGCATAAAGCCCTCCCCTACATAAAGTTCCGGTTATAACCCGTAGGATGGGGGTTTATCCCCGCCCGACGCCCAAGACGGAAAGGCATAAAGCCCTCCCCTAGCGGCTCCCTGTTTGCAATCTCGCACAAGCTTTCCCAAGAAACAGACTGTCCAGACTGTGAGCCACGAAGCGATACCCTTCATTGATCTTTTCATCGAGAGCCTCACGATCCGGTGGAATCACGTGAAATCCGGAAAGGGCGCCTAATTGATTTGAAACTGTCTTCACCCGATCCAGGGCTGCGACCACCTCAGGATGGTCAAACTGACCGGGCACGCCCAGTGAACCGGAAAGATCATAGGGGCCGATGATAAAACCGTCCACGCCTTCAACAGTCAAAATCGCCTCCAGGTTTTCCACGGCCCGGATATGTTCCACCTGAACAATCACCACACTGTCTGTTTCATTCCAGGCCTTGTACCCGGCAAAATCCAGCCCATATTTCTGTGCCCGTGCCAGACCCACGCCCCGGAATCCGCGGGGCGGATATTTCACCGAGGCCACCGCCTGCCTTGCTTCCTCAGCGCTGTTTACCATGGGCACGATCACCCCGTGAGCCCCGGCATCCATCACCCGCTTGATCAGGTTCGGGTCATTATGCCCCACCCGCACTAGGGGCGCAACCCCGCACAACTCAATCACCCGGATCAATTCCTGAGCATTTTCCAAGCTGATGGCGCTGTGCTCCATGTCCACGGTCAGCCAGTCATACCCGGCCCGGGCCATGATCTCGGCAACAGCCGTATTGCCGATGGTGATCCAGGAACCGACGGTCAGTTCCCGGGCTCGCAATTTTTTTTTAAGTTCCATTATTATTGAGATTCTTTTTTAAAAAACAGGTTTTTCCACAATACAATAAATCAGCATCTTGCACACAAAAATATCTTAGCCGCGGATGAACGCAGATGACCACGGACAAAAAGATTTATTTGCGAGTGGCTGCGGGCTAAGGCTGATTTAATTGTTGATCTAAAAAATCCCCCAAATCCTGCCGCTCAAACACCTCCAGCTTACCGCCCACCGTGCAGTTGACAATCCGACGGCCGGCCTGCTCATACACATCCCTTGCAATGCGGTAATGAAATTCGGAATACATCAGATCCGGCAACTGCCACTTCATGCCCCCGGAAAAATAATGGGGATCAAAGTGATCGGGATCGGTTTTTCCGGCAACCACCGTCTGATTGGCCGGGCCGCGGGCGGCAAAGGAATGATCGCACCCTACAAGGGCCACCCGGTCAAATCCCATATGAAATGCAAGCTGCATGGCTACATAAGTCACGGTATACCCCTGGTTGATGGACATGGAACAATCCCGGGCGAATTTCCCCAGCACCGAACTGCCGGTATGCAAAAAATGAATGTTTTCCCTGAATTGAATATGTTTGGCCGCACCGCCATCCAGAAACAGAGGTAACTCCGTTGTATTGAAAAAGGCCGCGTTTTGTTCGATCACCAGGGGATTGACTGAGACAATCACGGACGGCCGAAAATCGGTTCGTGAAAACAGAAGGTTGATTTTGTTGAGCCCGAATGTAAAAACCCCGGACTCCTGCAATAAGTCAAAATCTACATGGTTCAGGCTCGGGCCGTTGCATAAAATAATCGCTTTACCACCCTTATAACGATTTTTCCAGCGCCGGACGCGCCGCCGCGAAATCCAGGACCTTGGCTGGAGATCCCACTGCAACCGTAACAGCCCCATCCGGCCGGCAACAAAGTAAGGATTCAAGGTTTTTCGTTTACCGATATCCACTTCTATTCATTCCCCTTCTGCATTCATGAACAACTAATTTACTTCTCACTCTCTACTAATCCTTCCGCAATCCAAACACCGCCTCGGCCAAACGCCAGTCATCGGCGTCATCAATATCAACTGCCTCGAGCTTGTTCATTTCAAAAAGAAACGGCTTTTTCCCGATTCGTTTATCGCCGGCCATGGCAAAAGATTTCCGGGAAAAAATGAATATATTGGAATTTTCTTTAAACAGTACCGGCAGGTCCTGGGTGCGGATCAGTTCATCCGGATTATGGTTCACCGGGCTTCCATCGGATCGGTAGAATCTACCCTGATAAGCAGTCACGGAAAACAGGGAATCATATGTCGGTAAATGATGGAAATACTCCTCAATGGCCTGTTCCAGGGTTTCCCGTGTCAGGAGAGGGTTGGTGCTGTGGGTTTGCAGAAAATGATTTCCGGCCGTGTGGGCGATATCCCATTTTATGATCCGGTTCATGGAAACAAAATCTCCGCAAAGCTCAGGGGGCCGGCTGTGAATAACAGCCTTTGAAAACTGCCGGACCGCGTCTTCCGCAATCGTTTTGCTGTCCGTATTAATGATAATCTGATCGATCATTGGAGAAGATTCCAGCACGGCTGCCACATGATGATACAAAGGCTTTCCGGCAAATTTCCGGATATTTTTATTGGGCACCCGCTCTGAGTGCGCTTTCATGGGGAGAAGGGCAATGAGTTGCATAATTCTTTCTCTTTGTGTTGTCTCTCACTTCTTTTCATATTTTTTTCCACACCCCACATAAGACGCCATCAATATGGCCCCTGTGTTTTGCCTTAACATTCGTCAGCGGCGTCTTTCGCCAGGTGACGATTCCCGGCAGCATGTCTATTGAAAAACCATCAGAGCTGTTCGGGCTTGCGGTCTTTGCCAGCGTTTTTCCAAAAGCAGTTTTTAAAAATAGCGCAAATAGTAATGGATTTTTTTTTAATTTTCCGGTGATCAGGTTCAATAAATTTTTTGCAGTCAGATATTCTTCATATAACTCGTTTTTACTCTTGTACTGATACTCATAATAGTCCAGTTGCACCGGCGTTAAAAGAGAATCGAATTTTTTGAGAGATGCTCTGGTATACACTCTGGCGGTGTTATCGGATGTCAATTTTTCCTGAACACCAAACGGCAGGGTCATAATTAACTTGCCTTCGGGCTTAAGCACTCTTTTCAATTCCCTCACCGCCGCAACATCACCTTCCCGGTCCACATCCGGCAATTGGTCTGATACGACCTGGGGTGATTCCAAACCAATATGTTCGATCACTGAAACCGCCAGAATTTTATCAAATTTATTATCCTCAATATCAAGGCTCCGAACATCGCTTTGATGAAACCGGATATTTTTAAAACTTTTATCCGGTCGATCATAGTCGACGGCATGAACTTCCAGCGGCAATCCCTCCAGCCAGGAAATCCAAGCTGCTCCCGCTTTGACAGTGCCCACATCAAGAATGCAGTCGGCGTCGGCTATCTGTGATGCGGCAAACGGAAATTCAATGCACCGGCTGTGAAGCTTATCCCAGGGGCGATGAAAAAGAACATTAGGTTTAATTGCACCTGCATCATCTAATTCGTAAATTGGCAGAGTTAAATAATTCAATTTAAAGTTAGTCATTTATTTTGTAATCCATCATGTCTAATTCATAGCTCGAAAGATGTTTGCGCATAAAATGAAAAGCCAAATAAAAATCTATCGTTTCAACAAATGGAGTTTACTCCAGTTATTTATAAAGCATTTGCTTAGCTTGAAAAAGCCTAAAGGAGACGGTGTTGATGATATTATCCGGTTCAATTCCTCTTGCTTTATAAATGCAGGTAAACGCGGTAGAGATCTGTTGGGATGATGTTTTTCGTTATTTTTCTCAAAATTTATACCAATTGGATAATTTAATAAATTCAAAATATTGCCAGCAATCTTGATAGTACGTTTTTTTGTCCATCATTGAGTATATCCATCCATCCACCAGCTCGACCTTCCCTAACATGTTTTGGATTTTCTGATTTCATTGTTTTAAAGCTAACATCATTCCTTATCTCATCTATAATTTTCTGGTCACAAGTATAACCCAGATATTCTATCAGTTTCTTCAATTCATTATCAAAATTGTGGAGCAGTCTTTCAAAAAAAATAATATAAATATTATATTCTTTGAAATAGCGAAGGTAATTTCCAACGTGTTTGACCCAATTTCTTACAACCTTTTCGAGGTTGTTTTCTATAAATGAGAAACGATCAGGTTCCTTGTGCGGAAAATAATTTTGAAAGTAGGGTGTAAAAGCAAAATTTGCCATGGAAATCAGCACATCCCTTGGATCGCGGACAATATAAACTATCCGGTCAAATTTCGGAAAAATATCAAAACTTCTGTTGCAAATCGGAGAGTGAGTCCATACATGCGAGCAACAACTTAAATAATAATCCACATTATCGATTTTTTTTTTATACGCTGAGCTAATCCGGTAATAAAACCCTTTTGATTCGATATCGAGAACATCGATAGCAGCTTGCTCCTTATAACTCAACTCCCATTCTTTTGCCTGCTGATAAATAGATTGTGTCTGAATATAGCTTTTTTGTGGTATATTATACTGTTTGAAGATAGACTGAAGAATTCTGTATAACCAATAATTACCGCTTTTTGCCACACCCGATTGAAGAATCAACATTTACTTTTTCTCTCGCTTTTCAAAATATTATTGATTTTGTTTTTTACACGCTCGTAGGGGTATAAAAATTTGTTAATTAACATTTTAGAATAGCTTATCCCTTTACCGTTGCTATTTCTCGTAAATTTTTCTTTTAACAAATCCACTTTTTCAGAAACTGGCCACCCAAAATATTTTTCGATACTATTTATACTTGTTTTTGGATCCGCAATCAGATTTTCAAAATGAACCACCAGTTGTTCACCATCTGCATTTAACCAGTTTTCATAGAAACGCAGCAAATCTTGAAAAATTCCAATTTCCTTAGCTTTTTTTAACCAGTCTTCGTAAGACCGGCATGACCGAAAATATTTAGTTTTCTGTCTGTACACGCCTGTTTTTTCTCCTCTCATATAAGCGGGGTGCATTCCAAATTAGTTGCACTCATTAAGCGACCGATTTTGTTTGAACATATTGCCTATCATAAGATTCCATCTTCCGGAAAGGAGCTGATTTCTTAAAAACAGCATGTCCTCGGCGGTTTCAGGTTTCCAAAAGGTTCCAGGAGACTTCAACCGGAAATTGATGACACGGCGGATCGCACTTTCGACACAACCGCTTCCGGTTGGAATATTCAGCTTGCGGAAATCAGCATATTGCATTCTGCTGCTGTTTTTCA
>Ga0114934_10001011_pt1 | contig 18319 bp, 21 predicted proteins | sample 4SBtaG_2_FD_99695 | JGI IMG/M metagenome (GOLD analysis project Ga0114934, IMG submission 99695) | Deep subsurface microbial communities from Kolumbo volcano to uncover new lineages of life (NeLLi) - 4SBTROV10_white metaG | ecosystem: Environmental > Aquatic > Marine > Volcanic ...
CAATATTCTTTCGTAATTTGCATTTAAGTTGTTCATAATTAATGTTTTATAGCTAAAACAAGTTACTGATTATCAGTAAGATGAACAACTTTTTTTCTTTAAATCATAATGCACAACGGGTTAATTATTATTTTTTGTAAACATTGCCATTAATTATGCATCAAAGTCTACATTATCCTATTAATGGAATAATTTTTGTAAATGACATATAAAATAGCTTAAAGTATCGTTAATATATTGATTAGTTTTAAAAAATATAAACCAAATATATATCTTTAACCCCAAGCTTTAGCTTAATTGCAGATTATGAAAATTATTACTCTAAGCACATTTTTTTTTCTTTGTATTTGTACCACTGTTTTTGCCCAAACTAATGACTCCAATCAGAGTATTCGTATAAAAGCTATTGACAGTAGTGCTAAATTTAATAAAGACTTCTCTTTTAAACTATATCCAATAAAGGGACTTACCAATAAAAACATAAGACCAAGTTTTAATTTTAGACCCTTAACTGACTTTTCAAAAAAACCTTCTGGATTAGATATTACCGCAAAAAGCAGTTTAGTTGATAAGGAATGGGAGATTAAGCAAAAATTTAAAGAAGGTGATAAAAATGCTTCTAGGTTTGCTAAAGATTATTCATTAGGCGACATCAAAACAACCTCAAAAACAGTTGTTATTAAAATGCGTGATCACGAATATGTAGATGGCGATCGGGTAAAATTAATGCTAAACAATGTGGTCATTCATCCCAATATTACTCTGAGAGGAGATTTTTTCGTTATAGATATTGATCTTCAAGAAGGCTTTAATACTATTAATTTTATAGCTTTAAACGAAGGCCTTTCTAGTCCAAATACGGCACAATTAAAAGTTTTTGATGCCAATGGCAATCAAATCGCTTCAAACAAATGGCTTATTACCACGGGTTATAAAGCCAGTTTAATTATTTTGAAGGAGTAGCAAATTAATTGAGTTATTATAATAATCAGAGTTATTAATACTATTCAGATATAAATTATTACCATTCATCTTAAATTATGATTATCTTATAAATTAATCTTTATTTTTGATAAAATTGATAGCTTGAAGTCATTAGTAAAAAATATTTTAGTTCGTCTAATAGGAGTTCCTTTTTTAACATTTTTACTGTATATCTTTGATTGTAGTGATCCTAAATACTACATCTATCAGTTACTCAGTTTTTTTGTTCTGTCTATTGTGCTTTGGGAAGGTAATAGATGGATAACTATTGTTCTTAATAAGCATATAAAATGGCAAGACAATATTTCGGTTAGAATACTCATTCAAATAGCAATTAATCTTGTTTTTACAACTTGGGCTACATATTTCTATTCTAAATGGCTCTTTTTCTATATCTATAACGAAGCTTATCCCATTGAAATTTTATTCAAGCAATTTTTATTTATAACCATTATCGTTTCATTATTGTATAATGCTATTTATAGTAGTGAGTATTTCTTTAAGAAATGGAAAAATGGTTTGGTTGAAACCGAAGAGTTAAAACGACAAAATCTTATAGCACAATATGAGTCTCTTAAAGAATTAATAAATCCTCATTTTCTGTTTAATAGCTTAAATACTTTAATTGGCTTAATAAGTGAGGATAAAAAAGTAGCTATACAATATGGAGAATATTTTGCCAAAGTATATCGATACCTTTTAGACCATAGAGACGACAAAGCCGTTACATTAAATGATGAAATGGATATTATTAAAAAGCTCATATTTTTATTTAAAGCGAGATATGGTAACAGTTTTGATGTTAAAGTAAATATTCCTCAAAATTTAAACACTAAATTAATTGCGCCATTAACACTACAAATGCTTTTAGAAAATGCCATTAAACATAATATCATTTCAAAAGAGTGTCCTCTTAAATTAGAAATTACTTGTGATGGTGATGAGTATTTAGTGGTAATGAACAACATTCAGAAAAAAAATAGAAGAGATGAAACAACTAAACTTGGTTTAGATACCATAAAAAAAAGATATCAATTTATTTCAAAAAAAGAAGTCGTTGTTACAGAAACTAATGATTTGTTTATAGTAAAAATACCATTAATTAATCAAATCTTAGAACATTGAGAGTCTTAATAATAGAAGATGAAATAGTAGCTGCTAATCGTATAAAAGAAATGCTTTTTTTGTATGATAGCACTATAAATATTGTCAATGTCATAGATAATATAGTAAATTCAATCAATTTCATAGAAAAAAATAAAACTGAAATCGATTTGATACTTATAGATATTCAATTGGCTGATGGACTTTGCTTTGAAATTTTTGAAGAAATTGAAATAGATATTCCAATAATTTTTACAACAGCCTATGACCAATACACTTTAAAAGCCTTCAAAGTTAATAGCATTGATTATTTATTAAAACCAATAGAAACTGAAGAGTTTTTTAAGAGTTTAGATAAGTTTAAAAACCTTCACCATAGCAAATCAAATTTAAAAAACATTCAATCTTTAATTGAGACTATAAACAGAAATGAAAAAGTATATAAATTTCGCTTTTTAATAAAAAAACCATCAGGATTTATTCCTGTTTCTACCAATAACATCGCCTATTTTTATTCTGAAGACAAGCTCACTTTTATTATGACTTGGAAGAATAGTAAACATATTTTAGACATGACTCTAGAAGAATTGTCTGTAAAGCTTGACCCAAAACACTACTTTAAAATAAGTCGTAGCTTTATTGTGCATCATAATGCAGTTGAAAAAATTAAATTTCATATCAATAATAGAATGTTATTAAAACTTAAACCAAATGCAAACAAAGATGTTTTTGTAAGTAGAAATAATAGCAAAGCCTTTAAAACTTGGCTAAATAGCTAATTAATTATTTGTTTATCAATTTGAAATAACTATTCATCTTTAAACATCTGCCATTCATCCGATTACAATAGATTTACATTAATAAAACAGATACATTTACTTTATAATTTTAAAAATAAAATCATGAAACGGAAAACAAATTTAATTTTATTAGGAACTGTATTAGCAGTAGTAGGAACCGTATATGCCTTTTCTGGATATGGTAATGCGCACAGTTGTAATAATCTTTTAGCACTAGGTACAGATTGCAATGCTTGTGAAATTGGAGGTTATTCAAATATTAATTCAGCTGCTGTTTTAAGTAGTTTAAATACTACTGTAAATTTTAACATGGGAAAAAGTGCTTTATTAGAAACATTAGAAGATAAAGATATCTCATTTTTTAATGTACCATTAGTATGTAATGCTGCTCCAACCATTGGATGTGGTAGTCGTGCAAAACCTGTTCTTACAAGTTTTGAGAAATCACCAAATGTAAAAGAAGCCTGGTTAAACAGAGAGGGAACAACAGTTGCTGTAGTTTGGAAGAATAACTTAAATGCAAATACCAAAACCAAAACTGCTAATACCGTATTTTCAGAGCATAATTTGAATGCTACTGAAATTTCTTCAGATGAGTATTCATCTAATTATAATTCATTCAAGACTCATGAAGGTTGGTTAAAGGGATCGGACGTTGATAAATTAAGTAAGGAAGAAGCTTCTGTTTTTGCTCAAAGATTAATAGAAATTGTTAAAGAGAATAAAGGTATAAGTACTAATCATTTAAATAAAATTGAACAAAAAATTGCTGATGAATTTTATGATTTTTTCCTCAATTATAAATCAATTAAAGAACTAGGTAATCCTAATGCTTACAAAACTGTTCTTAAAAACATTGTTGATTATGGCAATGAGATTGCTGGTAAAAATAGTATGCCATCGGTTGATGCTTTATGGAACGAATGTGCAAATACGCCTTCTAAAAGTTGTGAAAATGGAGAAAGTTGTTCTTCGTCTTGTAAAACAGCAGGTTAAGTAAAGACCACATATTTTTAAGAATACCCTTTATACTTCTCAAAGAGTTAATTACTTTGGGAAGTATATATATTAAAAAATATTTAACTTGTAGCGTGAACAGATTAAATAAAATAAAAAACAATACATTGCCAATAGGTCGATTACTTAGAGCGGCATTGGGTGTTTTTTCTTGACAGAAGTTGTACCTGTTTTTTTGGAAGTCACTACTGAGGATGTTCTTATTAGGTTAGGTTGGGCAGTAGGCCTTCTAATATTTTATTTACTTCTACATTATATCATATTAAATTTTGACTTAAAAATTAATAGTTTTACTGGAGCTGTTTTGTCCTTTGCTCCTTTTTTGGCGGTTTTCTTTATTGGTTATGGTGGTTCTGCAGCAACAGGTGCACTTACTTTTTTAGCAATTTCGTTAATCATTGCAGCTATAAGAAGTGACTCTGGTTGCGAAGTCATGTCAATTCCATCATTAATTACAGGTAAACACACGCATTTGTGTTGTTTACTGTTTTCACCTATTGATTGGTTTGAAAAAAAACTAAAGAGTAATGAATAAAAAAGCAATTATTGATGTATTCATTTTACTCATTGTTTTTTGGGTGTCTTGGTATTTTAGAAGTTTATTCCCTGTTGCCTTTCAAGGCCCTTTTATTGTAATAACAACAAGTATAGCAGCCTTTGTTATTTTAAAATTACGCCATCTATCTTTTAACCATATTGGATTAATTAAGCGTAGTGCAGATAAAGTTTTTGCAAAAGAAGTCATTTTTGTAGCAGTTTTAATTTTTGCAGTTCAGTTTATTGGTATTCTTATAACTACTGCTTTATTTGGTAGCCCAGAAGTTGGTAACGCAGTTACAAGTCAACCAAAAACACTTATCGGTTTTTTACTAGATAATATATTTGTGGTTTGGATTATTACTGGTTTTGGTGAAGAATTTATTTTTCGTGGTATAATACTAAACCGCCTAAAGGCTGTTTTTGCCAATCACAACCATAAGTTTATTATATATTTAATTTCTGGCATTCAAGCCCTTTGGTTTGGTAGTGGTCATCAAAGTCAAGGTATTTCTGGGATAATTACAGCAGGATTGATAGGCTATGCACTAGGAATCTATATACTTAAAAATCCTAAACGTGGATTATGGCCTCTTATAATTGCACATGGCCTCATTGATACTATTTTACTTACGATCTATTTTATAAAGTAATAAAATATTATTCCATAAATATTGAAATAATTCGGTGATTAATCATCTATTGCTCCATATAAAATGGCATACAATTTATTCCAAAAATCAGGACGTTTAAACGGAACTATTTGAGTTAACCCAACAAAAACAAGATCTTCTTCAGGATCAATAAAAAACTTAGTGTTAAAAACTCCGCCCCATTCATAAGTACCAGAAGATTTTGGCGATACAGCAATACCTTGTTCAGTAGTAAGCGCAAAACCTAGTCCGAAAGTAATTCCAGGAACTTTAGAATATCCTTTCCCTTTCATATTTAGCAAATTGAGCTGATCTGCAGTCATAACTTCGATAGTATTTCTAGAAAGTATTCTTTTACCATTATACTCACCATTATTCACAAGAGCAAGAATAAACTTAGTGTAATCCATTGCAGTTCCTGAAGTACCTCCACCTCCTGCGTAATGATTGTTGTCTTCATTTTTTGGATAATCAAACAAAGTACTGTAATCCGTATCCTCAGACATAGCCATTTTATTTTCACTATTATAAGTATAAACGGGTACCAAACGGTCTTGCTTAGACTTAGGTAAATAAAAATATGTATCGCTCATATTTAAAGGGTCAAAAATATTTGCTTTAAAATATTCATTCAATGGCTTGCCAGAAACAACTTCAACAATTCTTCCCAATACTTCCATATTTAACCCATACATAAATCTATCTCCAGGTTGAAAAATTAATGGTACACTAGCAATCTTATCAACCATTTCCTTTGTGGTTAAAGTATTATCTGACAATCCAAAATTACTAATACCTGCTTTTGTATAAATCGCATTAATTTTACCTGGATTAAAACTACCATAACTAATCCCAGAAGTATGCGTTAATAAATGTCGAATTGTTATTTGTTTTTTTGGTTTGTTGGTTGTATACGTTGAATCCGCATTACTAAATTGGTCTAAAACCAAGGTGTTTTTAAACGTTGGAATATAAAAATAGATTGGATCGTCCAAACCTAATTTCCCTCTCTCAAAAAGCTGCATAATACTAACTGTAGTAAATGCTTTGGTCATAGATGCTAACCTGAAAATATCATCTTTTTTATATGGATTTTTTTTATCTAAAGTTCGATGCCCAAAATTTTTATAATACACCACTTTTCCTTTTCTAGCAATTGTAAAAACACCTCCAGGAAGGTTTCCTTCATTAATAAACTTTTGAATATGCTCATCTAAAAGTAAAAGGCGTTCACTGGACATTCCGACAGTCTCAGCTCCTGCATCAGCTAAAACAGGTTGTGCATTTTGAGCAAAAAGAAGACTTTGAAAAGCGAGTATTAAAGTGAAAACACAAGTAATTTTTTTCATTTTATTTTTTTGATTAAATGGAAATTATTAAGAAGGTTAAATATATACAAATTATATTATAGTGGAATATTATACTGAAAATAGCGTAAGAGGTATTGATTCAAATAATAAAATAAAACTAAAATCTATTCATCATCTTTATGTTTAAAAGCCTTTTCAGAAAAAATAATGCCACCAGGTGTAAATCCAGCATCTATAATTATTTGTTTAAGACTTTCTGTTGTTGGCTTTTGCGATATTGGTGTTGAAATATAAACCAAGCCTTCTTCTAATTTTATCTCAACATTATCAACTCCAGCCACCTTTTTAAACTCCTTTTGCATTCCAAAAGCACAGTATGGGCAAGCCATTCCTTTAACTTCAATCTTAATAAAAACCCACTTTTGTGTTTGATTAACTTGTGCATTTGTCAATAATGCAAACACAAAACAAATTAGTAAAACTGACAGATTGTATTTTGCAATACTCTTAATTATTTGTTTCATTTTGTATACTTTTAATTGAGTAAAAATCGTGTGCCTAATGAAACCATATAGTTTGTTTTATTAGTCGTTATATTGTTTTGAACTATCGGAATTTGGAAACTTGTTTCAAACAAAATACGGCTCCCAGGAATAAACTGTAATCCTGGGGAAATAAACACTGAATGAACTTTTGAATCAAACTCATAATTTCCATTAAACTCTAGATAAGTATTGAGTTGTCTTTGCGGATATTTATGTGATAATAATGGTGCTCCTGCTGAAAAATTATATAAAAAATTATCAGACGAATTATTGTTGGTAATATTGTAACCAAAATTAGCATATAGTCCTTTTTTAATACTTAATTTACCCATAACAATCCCAACATAAGTTTGAGAAATTCCAGATCCTATTGGTGGTGTTGATGATGTCTTACCTGTAGAAAAGGTTTGCTTAACAAATCCTAAAATTCTAAAAGTTTTGGCTTTACCATCTTTTTTATAGAGTTGATACTTAGCGAATACTGTCATATCTGCAAATCCACCTATTGTATTTGAATTTTTAGATGTAATAAATTTAAAAGGGAAAATAACACCTACTTGAAACTTTGTAGTTAAGTTATAAGGAAAAGCAATAGACTGAACATAAACGTTTACGTTTTCTTTAGAAATAAATTTACCAAAAGTTCGTATACCATTACCTTCTAAACCAAGCATCACTGGTGTTTCTACAGTAATTGGTGGGCCTTGACCATAAACATTAGTTTTAAAAAACAATAATAATATTAATGCTATAAAAATTTTCATTTTTTGGAACAACAACTAGAATCACCACAGCTTTTATTTTCTTGAATTGGCGGACAAGGAATTGTCCCAAAGGAACAATATACACAACAATCTCCCTCTTTTGGTCTTAAAATTTCTCTACAATTATTACACTCGTAAAAGAACTGACATGCATCTGTTGGCATTTCTTCTTCTTTTTGGTGTCCACATTTTTGACAGGTAATGGTTGACTTTAATACTACTTCCATTATTCAATTACTTTATAGCCAGTTGCATTTATAGCTTTTTCTATATCTTCTTTAGATGTTTTAGTCTTATCATATTTAACTTCTGTATTTTCTTTTTCAAAAGAAGCATTAACATTTACGATGCCTTCCAACTCATTTACAGCATGTTTTACATGTTCTTCGCAAGATGCACAAGTCATTCCTTTAACCTCAAAACTTAAAGTTTGAATATCTGATTCACTAACAATAACTACTTCCTTTTTATTATCTGGATAAAAAATTGAAGAATAATACGGAAACGCCATTGAAACTATAGCAAATAGGGTTATGCCTACTAAAAAACCTTTGGTTTGAAACCATTTTGGTTTTTCGTCTATTTCACAATCACAATCATCTGTATTTTTAAGTCTATAGTAATTATACCATGCATAACCAATAGCTATTACGGCTATACCAATTAAATAAGGTCTGAAGGGTTCCATCCAAGATAAAGCTGATGCGCTACCGCCTACTCCTGCAATTAAAGCAATAACAGGCGGAATACAACATGCTGAAGATGCAATTGCTGCAAATAAGCCTGTGTACGCTACGTTTTTTGAGGTTTTTTCTGTTTTCATTTTATTATTATTTTATGCTATTTTTCTTTCTAATTTTATGGAATTAAATATATTATTTAAAATATCTGTCTCATCCTCGTTTAATGAATAGAATAAGGTTTGTCCTTCTCGTCTAGAACTAATAATACCCGCGTCTTTAATTTTACGTATATGCTGGGAAATTGCTGGCACACTCATACCCAAAATATCTGCTATATCACAAGGACATAATTCGCCTTCTTCTTCTAAAAGGTAGAGTATTTTTAAACGTACTTCATTGCCTGCAATGGACAATAATTTTGTCAATTTTTGAAAACTTTTATCCATTGTATACAATTTTTCCATACAGTTTAGCAACTGTTTATGGTTAGCTTCGGCTCTAGTACAGGTAATTTCTAATTTCATAAATTTCATCTTTAGACGTACAAATATATAATTAATTACGTATTTAAGCAAATACTTAAATATATTAACTAATTTTTAACTTAACTATCTCAAATTAGAACTACTAAGAAGTTACAAAAATTAATAGTATTTCTTCTTCAACCAAAAAGCGACTCTTACCAATAGAATCAAAACTGGAACTTCAACCAAAGGGCCAATAACACCTGCAAATGCCTGACCTGAATTAAGTCCGAAAACCGCAATAGCAACTGCTATTGCCAATTCAAAATTATTTCCAGCTGCTGTAAAAGCAACAGATGCGGTTTTGTCATATTCTGTACCCATTGCTTTGGTAATAAAAAAACCAATGAAGAACATTACTGTAAAATATAGTAATAGTGGAATGGCAATGATTAATACGTCCATTGGAATTTCTACAATTAATTCTCCTTTCAGAGAGAACATAAGTACAATGGTAAATAATAAAGCAATTAATGTTATTGGAGAAATGGTTGGAATGAATTTCTTTGTGTACCAGTCTTCGCCTTTTAGTTTCACTAAAATGAGTCTGCTTAATATTCCCATAATGAATGGGATACCAAAATAAATAGCTACACTTTCTGCAATCGTTCCTATTGAAATATCTACAATAGCTCCTTCAAACCCAAAGTAGGGCGGAAGAATTGTTATAAAAATCCACGCATAAAAACTATAAGCAAACACTTGAAAAATACTGTTTAACGCCACTAAGCCTGCTCCATATTCGCTACTACCTTCAGCAAGGTCATTCCAAACCAAAACCATTGCAATACAACGTGCCAAACCAATTAGAATAAGCCCGACCATATACTCTGGATAATCACGTAAAAACGTAATAGCTAATACAAACATTACAACAGGTCCAATTATCCAATTAAGAAGAAGAGAAATAGATAGGATTTTGGTGTTTCTAAAAACTTTAGGTAACAAAGTATAATTAACTTTTGCCAAAGGAGGATACATCATTAAAATTAAACCAATGGCAATTGGGATATTTGTTGTTCCACTATTAAATGAGTTTATAATGTCTGGAAATGTTGGTATAAAGTACCCAAGTCCAACTCCAATTGCCATTGCAATAAATATCCAAAGTGTTAGATTTTTGTCAAGAAAACTTAATTTTTTTTTGATTGTGGTCATTATTTTGATGGTTTAATATTAGAAAAAACATATTTCATTTCGGTTGCAATTTGAGTACTCCGCTCTTTATATTTTTCAGCCTGTTGCGGTGTATTGTCAAATGCTTTAGGGTCTTCATAAGTAATTGGTATACGCTTTTCTGCACCTGGAATATAAGGACAGTTTTCATCTGCTTGAGAACAGGTCATTATTGCTGCAAATTCAGTTTTTGGATTGAAGTTATCATCATATGCTTTTGAAAATCCAATAATAGGTTTTTCATTTTTAGAATAAGTAATTCTGTATTTAGGATTCTCTCCTTCTGAAATTATTCTGAACTTAAAACCACTATTTTTTAATGTTTGCACAACCATAGGAAAAACTGCTGTAACTTCTGTTCCTCCAGAAAAACAATGCACATTCTTAATATGAAAATAATATGCCATTGTTTGTGCCCAAACTTGTGATAAATGACTTCGACGCGAATTATGCGTACAAATAAAATTAAGATGGACTGGTCCTGAATTTATAATTTTAGATTGTATATAATCTATTAAGGGCTGTAATAGTTCTTTTCGTTCTTGAGTAATTGATGCTACATCAAGTGTGTTAATCTCAGTTTCTATAGTTTTAAAAAGCATTATTTATAAAGGTAAATTAACAACATCCTGAATTCGGGTCACAGTTAACAGGTTTTTTAGCAAATACTGTGATACTAAATATTCCAGCATTAGATTTTTTAAATTGTTCTAGCTCATCGTCATTTAAATAACTTTTTAGAATATCATCAGGAAGAATAATAGATTTTTCTTTTTGAATGACAACATCTGAAAATCCACTTGCTTTAATTAAATCTAAATACGAATCCTTTTGAATGGCTCCTGATACACAACCTGCATACATTTCAGCTTGTTGAATGAGTGATTGTGGTAAATCGCCAATTAAAACTACATCTGAAATACTAAAGTGTCCACCAGATTTTAATACTCGCATTATTTCTAGAAATACCTTTGCCTTATTAGGAACTAAATTAAGTACACAATTGCTAACCACGACATCTACTACGCTAGAAGTGATTGGCAACTTTTCAATATCTCCCAATCTAAATTCTACATTATTAAAACCTCTTTTTTCTGCATTTTCACGTGCTTTTTCTATCATTATTGGTGTAAAATCTACGCCAACTACTTTTCCGTTTTCACCAGTTTGAGCTCTTGCTACAAAGCAATCATTCCCTGCTCCACTGCCTAAATCTAATACTGTATTCCCTTCTTTAATTAACGCATACTCTGTTGGTAATCCACAGCCTAAACCTAAATCGGCTTCTTGATTGTAACCATCTAGAGTATCGTAACTATCGCTCATTATGTTATAAACTTCGGTCGAGCAGTCTCCTACTCCACAACATGAAGCCATATTGTTATTTTTATCTTGTAATGCTATTTCAGCATATTTTTGCTTTACCAAATCTTTTAATTCTTGATCGGTTTTCATATTAAGTATTTTAAATTTTTGAAAATAATGAATTGCTTTTCTATCCTTTTAACAGCATACTGTTTGTGATGAACAACAATTAGTTTTTTGTAAATCTGACAGTCTAACTTTTTGTTCGTCTAATGTAATTCCGCAATCTTCCTTTGCAAGACAAGTTGTGTTTTTGGTAATAAGCAGAAAATTTGTCCCATCGAAATCTAATCCGAATTTTCCAATTGTTTCTCCTTGATACTCGACTTCTATTTCTAAATCATCAAGTTCTAAAACTTTCTCTGAAAGTTCAATAATATGGATTAATTTTTCTGGATGTAGTCTATGATCGTAATCATTGGCATCCCAAAGTTGAAAATTCACTACCTCTTCATTACGAATTGTACCTCCACAATCAATAAAATGTTTAGTAATCTTACCTACTTCTGTTACATGAAAATGATTGGGTACTAATGAGCCATCTGGTAATTGAAAAGCAATAGTCTCTAATTGAATTAAATGATTTTTTATTTTAGAAAGTTTCATATTAAGTATTTTTAAATTTTTAACAACATTGTTTATTTTCTTGCAAGTCTAGGTTTAGAAACTGAGATATTACAGTTTTCATCAGTGACCAATTTTTAGTATCAATACAATAACACACACTTGTGCCTGAAATATTTCCTTTAATTAATCCCAAATTTTTTAGTTCTTTAAGATGTTGTGAAATGGTTGGTTGTGCTAAACCAATTTCATCAACCAAATCCCCACAAATACAAGTATTCGTTTTAAAAAGGTGCTGCAGAATTGCTACTCTGGCAGGATGTCCAAAGGCTTTAGCAACACTTGCTATTTTGTTTTGTTGGTCTGTAAATATTTCGGTTTTGGTTAAACCCATGTTGTTATATTATTATATTGCAATATTACGATTAATATATTAAATAAAAAAATAATCTTCAGTGTAATACTAATCTAACTTCAATTTTAACTTTATTAGACATAATCCAACTATTACCTCCTACTCTGTAATCTTTTCTATTTAGTGTAAAACTAGCATTTAAAGTAGTATCGTTAATTAACACAGGAATAATCACCAATTTTGTAGTATTCTTTATGGTTAAATTACCTGTGATTTTATAATCATCACCATTACTTCTTTCTATTATGACAGATTTGAATATGATTTCTGGAAAACTCTCTGCATCAAAAAAATCAGATTTCATTAAATGTTGATCTCTTTTTTTATTACCTGTATCTAAAGAATTAACTTAAATTATAACATTTATAAAACTATTATCTAAATCGTCTTTATTAAAATTATTTTCAAAAATTACGTCTGTGAATTGTCCACTTACTGAAATTCCTAAATTCTTTATTTTAAAGGTTACTTCTGCTTTGGAAACATACTGAATGTCACGGGTTGGGTTTGAATTAAACAAACCTAAAAATAGAAAGGAATAAAATAAGGTTTTCATGAATCTACTTACTAATTAAAAGTATCGAAAAAATTGAACAAAATAAATTATTAAATAAATTTCATTTTTTGAATTCTTACTGCATTCAAAATAGCCAACAATGCAACACCTACATCGGCAATTACAGCTTCCCACATAGTAGCCATTCCCATGGCTCCTAGAATTAAGACTAGAATTTTTATACCTAATGCCAGTGAAATGTTTTGCCAAATAATTTTATTAGTAGCATTTCCGATATGTATTGCTGTGGCAATTTTTGAAGGCTGGTCTGTTTGTATTACAACATCGGCAGTTTCTATGGCAGCATCACTTCCTAATCCTCCCATTGCTAAACCAACATCTGATAGCGTTATTACAGGCGCATCATTAATTCCGTCTCCAACAAAAGCAATAGTTTTACCTTGTGTTTTAAGTTTTTCTACTTCTTTAATCTTTTCTTCTGGTAATAAGCCACCAATGGCTTTATCAATTCCCAATTGATTAGCAATTTTATCTACAACCAATTGTTTGTCTCCAGAAAGCATCACAATTTCTGCTACTTTTTTAATTTTATGTAAAGCAGTAATCGCATCTTTGGCATCATCTTTAATGGTATCGGCAATAGTAATATAGCCTTCATACTTCCCATTAATGGCAATAACAACAATTGTATCAGTATTTGATTTTAATTGCTCATTGTATTGGATATTAAATTTTTCTAACAACTTTAAGTTTCCAGCTAACACTTCATAATCACCAACTTTTCCTTTCATTCCATGACCAGAAATCTCTTCTACTTCAACTGCACTTAATAATGTATCTTCAATTTTTGCATATTTTACAATGGCTTCTGCGATAGGATGTGTAGAGTTGTTCTCTAAAACAGCAACTAATTCTAATAAAAGATTCTTATCCAATTTCGTTGAAACTATTTCTTGCACTTCAAAAACACCTTTGGTAAGTGTTCCTGTTTTGTCCATAACAACGGTATCTACTTTTGTCATTAGGTCCAAATAATTAGATCCTTTAAAAAGGATTCCGTTACGAGATCCTGCACCAATACCACCAAAATAACCTAGTGGAATAGAAATTACCAAAGCACAAGGACAAGAAATTACCAAAAAGATAAGCGCTCTCTGAAACCACATTTGAAACTCATAAGCTTCACCTAGAAAAAAGTAAGGAATAATAACTAAAGATATTGCTAACCAAAACACAATTGGAGTATATACCTTTGCTAAACGACTAATAAGTAATTGTGTTTTAGCTTTTCTTCCAACTGCTTCTTGAACTAGTTTTAATATTTTAGAGAGTTTGGTGTCCTCGTATTTACTAGTGACTTTTATCTCAATTAATGTGTTGAGATTAACCATTCCAGCGAGTACCGTTTCTCCTTTCTCTTTAGTATCTGGAGCAGATTCTCCAGTTAAAGCTGCTGTGTTTAAACTTGCATAATCTGAAACCAAATCGCCATCTAATGCGATTTTTTGTCCTGGTTTGGTTTGAATAATTTGTCCAACCTCTACCTCTTTGGGATGTCTTATTACAGTTTTACCATTTTCTAAAACCGAAACTTCTTCTACTTGTACTTTTAATAATGCTTCAATAGAACGCTTGGCTTTATTTACCGCAGCTTCTTGAAATAATTCACCAACGACGTAAAACAGCATTACAGCAACACCTTCTTCATAAGCGCCAATTAAAAATGCTCCTAGTGTAGCGACCGACATTAAAACAAACTCGTTGTAAATATTTCCTTTTACAACTAATTTAGCTGCTCTTAAGACTATAGGACCACCAACAACTATATAGATAATTCCAAACCAAATTAATTGAATGGGAGTTTTAAAAAATGAAATGTTGTAAAAATCAACACCTATTCCTAACAGTAAAAAGAAAATACCAATTACTGGAGCTATATAATCTTTATTTAATGTAATAGTGTTTTTTGGTTTAAGTGTATCTTTTGTGTAATCTACAGCACATGCGCCATCTTCACAATCTAATTCTTCACTCATTCTTAGTTTTTTATTTTCTTAAAAGTACTCAAATGAAAGATGCAATGGTATTGAAAATGTAAAATGCGTTATTTCCCGATACAGAAATTAGCAAATATATTTCCAAGAAGATCATCGCTTGTAATTTCACCCGTAATCTCACCAAAGTGATAAAGTGCTTGTTTAATATCGATAGCTAACAAATCTCCCGACAAACCTGAATCTATGCCTTGATGTACTTTTTGTATTTCTTCTAATGCCTTTAACAACGCATCAAAATGCCTTGAATTTGTAATTATGGTTTCATTATTTCGCAATGCTCCAGTGTTTACAAATTCTAGAAGTTTGGATTTTAATTCTTCTACTCCAATATTCTCTTTTGCAGAGATTAATAGCAAATTTTTGTAATTAAACTGTTCTTTAATTAAATCCGTTTTTGCCTTATCAATTTTATTTGCAATAACTACCAAAGGTTTATCTGGATACCTATTCTGAATACGTTGTATTTCAGTATTTATACTAGCTGCATTTGCTATGTTTACCAATGAAGCATCTAATAAATACATTACGACTTGTGCTTGAGACGTTTTTTCGAAGGTTTTTTTAATTCCTATAGACTCTACAATATCTTGGGTTTCTCGTATTCCTGCAGTATCAATAAATCTGAAGCCAATGCCATCTATATTTAATTCATCCTCTATAGCATCTCTAGTAGTTCCTGCTACTTCGCTTACAATAGCTTTTTCTTCATTTAATAATGCATTTAACAATGTTGATTTTCCAACATTGGGCTCGCCAATAATGGCAACTGGAATACCATTTTTAATAACATTTCCAACAGCAAATGAATCAATCAAATGTTTTAATACATTTATAATACGGTTAATTAAATCTTTAAACTGGTCACGATTAGCAAACTCTACATCTTCTTCGGCAAAGTCTAATTCTAATTCAATTAGGGAAGCAAAATTTAAAAGTTCTTCTCGTAAGGCTTTAATTTCATTACTAAATCCGCCGCGCATCTGCTGCATGGCAACTTGATGAGACGCTTCATTATCGCTTGAAATTAAATCGGCTACTGCTTCTGCTTGGCTTAAATCTAGCTTACCATTTAAAAAGGCTCGTAGAGTAAACTCACCTGGATTTGCAACCCTACAACCATTTCTAAGAAAAAGTTGAGTAATCTCTTGTTGTATAAAACGGCTTCCATGACATGATATTTCAACCACATTTTCACCAGTATAAGACTGTGGATCTTTAAAAATGGAAACTAGAACCTCATCTAGCTCTTTACCGTCTTTAATAATATGACCTAAATGAATAGTATGCGTCTTTTGCTTTGAAAGTTGCTTACCATTAATTGATTTAAATAAAGACTGACAAATATTAATAGCATCTTTACCTGAAATTCTAATAACAGCAATTGCTCCTACTCCTGAAGCTGTTGCCAAGGCAATAATGTTATCAGTATTTGTCATTCACATTAATTTTAGGCAAAAATAGTGAAATTGCTGTTTGACCACAGCACATAACCTAAATTATAGCAACTCTTAACGGATTTAGGCTATAAAAAACTATAAATCCTATTATCTTTACAAAAAAATTTAATTATAAACAGATGAAAAAGATAATTTTATTATTATTAATAGTAACACTAGTATATTCTTGTGCTAAAACCGAAGCTTTACCTCCTGACACTTATGAGATAACAGTAACAGCTAAAGGTGTAATGAATGGATTACGCTCTTACATTAAAAACATCGATGAAAAACGAAATGAGACCATTTTGGATACTGCTATAGTAATGAATGAGGTATTTACCTTTACAGGAAATATTAATAATCCTGCCATTCGTGTCTTGACAATAAATGGTGTAAATGGAATACTTCCTTTTGTTTTAGAATCTGGTAAAATTTCTATAGAAATAGATAAAGACAATTTATCAAATTCAAAAATTATTGGATCATCTAACAATAATGATTATAATTTGTATAAAACCAATTATTTTGAAAGAGCAAATACAATTTCAAAAATAAAAGAACAAGTACAAACTGCAAGAAATGAAAATAATCTTACTTTATTAAATGAGTTAAGAGGAAAAAGTAAGAGTCTTAAACTTGAATTAAACAATTATGCTTTTACGTTTATTGAAGAGCATCCTGATTCAGATCTGTCCTTATTGCTGCTAGAGACTCAAATCATTGGCTATAATCAAGATATAGAAAAATTAAAAAATAGTCTGGATGTATTGCTTAAGGTAATAAATAGAAGTGCTGCGAATAAATTAATAGGTAGAAAAATTGATGCTTTTATTAGTTTAAAAAGTGCTCAAGAAAATCTAAATATTGGAAAGGTAGCTCCTAACTTTTCTGCACCTTCACCAGAAGGCAAAATAATTGCCCTTAATCATATTAAAGGAAAGGCTACAATTATTGATTTTTGGGCGTCGTGGTGTAAACCTTGTAGAAGAGAAAATCCAAATGTAGTTAGAGTTTATGAAAAGTACCATGATAAAGGACTAGAAATTATTAGTGTTTCCTTAGATAAAAATGGACAAAAAGAAAGGTGGCTAAAAGCCATAAAAGATGATAACATGAATTGGCACCATGTATCCAACTTAAAATTTTGGAATGAGCCTGTTGCTAGGCAATATAATATAAACTCCATTCCTGCAACATTTATTCTAGATAAAGACGGTGTAATCGTTGCTAAAAAACTTAGAGGTGATGCTCTAGAACAAAAAATAGCTGAGTTACTAGACTAATAAAAAAGACCTTCTAAAATAGAGGGTTTTTATATTTTTCCTGTTTTTCGCATCACATAGAGTATTACAATAGGTATTGCAAGAAGTATAACCATAAACAAGTTTTCAGCAAACAACCAAGGGGCTAATACTAATGTAATAACATAACCACCAACAGCTCCTCCAAAGTGCGCATCGTGACCAATATTCCCAACACTGTTTTTCATACCATAAATGGAATATAACAAGTAGCCAATACCAAAAATATAGGCAGGTATTGGGATTGGAATAAAAAACATATACAAACTCATACTAGGATTTAACAAAATGGCAGCATACAAAATTCCTGTAACCGCACCACTAGCTCCAACAGCACTATAATAGTATTGATTCTTATGAAAGTAAAGTGACAATAAGTTTCCAACTATTAAACTTCCAAAGTAAACAATAAGAAAATTAATTTCTCCTAAATGCCCTATTACTGGATTTGCAAAAAAATAAAGTGTTAACATGTTAAACAACAAATGCTGCGTATCAACATGCAAAAACCCTGAACTTATCATTCGTATTTGTTCTCCACGTTTAACACCTCCGATATTAAAC
>Ga0114934_10001012_pt1 | contig 18313 bp, 14 predicted proteins | sample 4SBtaG_2_FD_99695 | JGI IMG/M metagenome (GOLD analysis project Ga0114934, IMG submission 99695) | Deep subsurface microbial communities from Kolumbo volcano to uncover new lineages of life (NeLLi) - 4SBTROV10_white metaG | ecosystem: Environmental > Aquatic > Marine > Volcanic ...
ATAATATCTTGTAGCCATTAAAATCCATCTCTCTTTTCTATAGGTATATTATTATATAAAACAGTAGGGTATACATTAAAGGTGAAGTCTGGAGTATTCCCACCATCAGTTAACTCCGCACTTATTACACATATATTTGGACTTTTAGAAGTAGTCTTAACAGTAAAAGATGGCGAAAGACCTGTTGCATGATAAGATTTTCCTGTTTGTTGATTTGTAATAGTCCATGATATATCCCCAGTAATATTTGCCCCATTTGTTTCCATATCCATTCGCAATACCGCATTTGTCGCCAAAGGATTATGAATAGCTAACTTCATCTGAAAAGGTTTTGTTTCCGTCCCTAAACAATCAGAACATGTTATATTCTTATATTCAAACCATGGGTCGCAATGAGCCTTAAAAAGAAATGGGTATACTGCAGGAGAGACATTAATCATATTTTTGTCTGAATCCATAAGTGTTACTTGTACACTACACTCAGTATCTACCTGAACTTTACCCACTTTAACATCTATAACTAACGTTGCATTTGGTTTATTGAAATTCATGCTTACCGAAACAGATCTACCATAATAGGTTTTTGGATTCATAACAATGTCTGGACTAGACAACTCCCATATATACGATAAGCCGTCTACCGATGCCGATAAATTAAGAGTATACATCATAGAAGTATCCATACCGGTAAAATTTAGTGTAATACTTGTCATATTAGCACTCCTTAATACAGTGTAAGTAAATACCTGTTATAGAAACAAGACTAAAGCGCATTTTCCTTTAAATCTAATAATCAAAACTATTATTGGGGAGAGGTTGTTTGTATATTAGAGGGTTTATTATACTTTCCGTGTATAATAATTTCATCTTCAAAGGCTTCTATCATTACCTCAGATAAGCTTTTATAAAATCTCGTACTGCGAAAAGCAAATGTTCTAATCTCATCGTCTTCTAATTTCTGATTGTTTCTTTTTAATTTTATTCTTTTCACTAATCAGTACCCCCAAAGCATCATTAAGATTAATTATGATTCACTGTTACAGTAGCAGTCTTATCCCCGAACTTATAGAACCCATATACCTCACCAGCTGAAAGCTCTCTGTCAAAATAGTAGATCTGAGATTCATAGCCGTGGAACCCTATACCATCCACGGGCTCCCCTCCAATCTTTATGTAATCTTGGAAAACAGCGTTTTCATCTGTGCTATTAGGTACCGAAACGGGCTTATTCTCACCATTTATATATATTTTGTTATTAATCACATTTTCGTTGCTACCCATAACAGCGCCTAAATGGTACCAAACGTTGTTATTTATTGTGGCATTAGACATATAGTTGTTATAAAGGGTAATAAAGCCAATTTGATCAGACATTTCTACAGCAGCATATCTATAAAAATTAAAAAACATATTTATAGGGGTAGAATCTCCAAAAGAATCAAAAAACATCAGTACAGTTCTTATATTACTACTTCCATCTGTATTAGTAACTTCAGTTCCAATACCATTAAAATATAAATAGTCTCCATATATTGGATCATTTCCCCAAGTTATTCCTGATGGAAGGGCCGAATCATAACCAGAATTACCTGATATATCTACTACATTACCGGAATCTTTTTTTTCTACAGCGAGTAAGCAAGTTTCAGGTCCAGAGCTCAAATCTTCGGTATTATTAGTAGTGAGATTAAGGCTAATTGTATCAGATGTACCAAGAGTAGGTAATGCAGAGCCGTCTTTTTGTACTTTAACAATAAATAAGGCTTCGCCTAGAGAAGTATTCCAATACTCTCTTCTGAATTCACAAGGATTTCCTGCATTATCATTAAAAGCTACTTTAGTTTTATCCAGTGAAGACATACTAAGTCCAATACTTTGTAAATCAGATTCTGTAACTTTAATAGGCGCATAAATACCAGAACCAGAAGATGGTTCTGTAAGATCTTGAGTTGTGTTAATAACATAAGTAAGCTGTTTCTCTGTTCCACCATTACCTTCAGCAGAATCTTCAGCAGATGAAAAGATAGATGTAGTTCCCTGTGGGCATTTACAATGGTATCTAAAAGATACAGTTTCTGGTTTTATAGGTATAAAAATTCCAGTTGGACCATACAGACTTCCTTTTAAATCTATAACGTGACCAGAGGTATCATCAGGAGAAGGACAACCATACACTCGTATACCAACTGTTACAGAAGGTGTAGGAGTAGATGGTATTATTTTAATAACTGGATCTGTATCAGTAGACTGTAAAGTTCCTAAACTACCAGTGTCTATACTAAAAGTCCACATATAGTTAAATTTAATATTATCAGTATTTGTTGGTTTAAGATAAAGGCTGTATTGTTTTCTAACAGCAAGGTTTTTAAAGCTATAGACAACTTCATAAGATGTTGGTTTACTACTCATTTTATCTCCTTTTGTTCTTAAGAATTAAACTTTACTATGGCTTGATCACAATAACTTTTACAGAATTTATTTCATCAAAGCCAAATTTCCCTGATTAGAACAACCAGTATCCTGAGATAATGCGTAATCATTATCACACGGCATATACTCCGAAGTTCCAGTTACTGAAGCAGTGCTATGCGATCGGCAATTGTCTGTTGGGGATGTTATAGTCGCCGACCCACCAGGTTTCTCAAGAGAGCAGCCTGTTATAACCGGTAACTTATCAGAATCAGCGTCACGAATATAAACAGCTACCCCAGTAACCGAAACCAGTACAGGGGGCAACACAACAGAGCTTCCAAGTCCCAAGTCTTTTTTCTCTATAAAATCTCCCTGTGCATATAGCCTCCAATAGTCGCTATCTTTTAGGTGAACTGCCCAAACATAGGGATTTGCCCCATACACTAAATTCTCTGGACGCACCCGCCCCAAAAGACCCTTTGTGCTATCCCAAAAGTCTTTCCACCAGCTCATTTCTCTTGGCGGAAGGCTCACATTAGCAACTATGCCTATACATTTCCAAGGCCCTTTGGGGTTTAAGCTGGATCTATTTTTAAACCACATATTCTTATTAAGATTTGTTACATTTTTCTTCTGTTCCGTTGTCATATTATCTACATTGGCGTTTTGTGAAAAAGAAGGTAAGCTAGTGGGCTGCCCTACTTTCATATCTAAGATATCTGCAACCCCTTGTGCAGAATACGGCTCTGCAAAATTCATATTGGGTAAATATATATCTGTAGATCCATGATGGGAAGCTGCAGTTTTATCTGCATTAAAAGCTTCTTTATAGGATGGAAGATACGCCGTCAGGGGCATTACAACACTTATTGGAATAAACCTAACAAGTGGATTTTCTATGGGCTCTGATATCTGATCTCCATTTATACTTTTGCATGCTAAAAATAACCGAGTTCTGAGCGAATATGCATCTTTTGCTGTATCATCTCGTCGCAAGGCATAGCCATCCGCTTCTGGTTTACTCATATACTGAGGATGATTATGATCATGAGGCGCAAAATCAGATCCAAAGAAAAGATTTCCATCCTTACTAACAAGACCCTTAGTGTTCTCCACAGCCTCATCTATAAGATAGTAAGTCTGGTCATGGTTGTGGGTTGCAAGGGCAAAATCTGAAGCCTTTTTTCCACCTACGCCCCAAGTTCGCAAAACTGTTTCCCGCTTATGGTAGTACTCTGGATGGGTGTGATCTGACTTAGAAAAGTATGATGAAGGATGCCCCCCAAGATTCTTTGTGCTATCTACTGTTTCATATTTCTTCCAATACCTACTATCATGGTTATGGCTCACAGGGCATAAAATACTTTTATAGGATGCATTGTCATAAGAGCTAACATCCCCTATATTAAGAGTATCTGGGGGTAAGTAGTTTTTAAAAAGCTGAGTACTTTTGTCCACAGTATCTTTTATAAGGTAGTACTGGGGATGTGTATGATTGGCTAATGCAAAGTCGGAAGGTTTTTGTCCACCAAGGCTGTTTGCAGAATAGGCGGTATAAACTCCATATCCAGATATAAGCTCATTTCCAAGAGCCTCTATCATTGCATTAGATAAGTTTTCGTAGGCATCCTTAACCTGAGAAACCAAGGAATTATGCTCATCATTTTCAGATGCCCAAACGCTGCTTTTTAAGTCTGTTCTGTTTATCAACCCAGCACCTCCTGGCTTAATAACTTACTATTATTAAACATTATTTTAATCACTACTAGTTGCTGTTTTTAGTAAATATGACAAATTACCTGCTGTATAAAACCAGAAATATGCTTAATCTGTAAATGTCCAAGTTTCGCTTTGCTTTGAACCAGCGTAATTACTAGCTACAATAGACCAAGTGTAAACTTTTCCTGGTACTAACCATGAAGGATTATATATGTATTCTGATCCCGGTCCCATATCGTCAATAAAAACATTACCATTTATTAAAATAGCGTATCTTGTCGCATTAGCAGAAGGGCTCCAATGAAAATTAAACTCATTCCACGGTCCACCAACACCCTTTGCACCATTCTTAGGATAAATTAGATTAAATTCACCTGGCAATGGTTGGGGTATGAACCAGAATTTTTCACTAGTCGTAGATCCAAATCTATTAGTTGCAACTACATACCACTGATGTGTATTTGCTAACATAAGATCAGATACATCCATGGAGGTACCTACTGTAGTACCATACGAAACAAAGGAAACAGATCCTGACACATTACCATTCATAAATACTTCATATGACTCTACCCTAGGCGATGACTCCCACTCTAAAGTTACATCAGTACCCGTGCCAGTTGCTCCATTCTTGGGGGATAGTAATGCAAATTTTCCAGGAACCAGACTCTTAGTTGTAAAAGACCATGTATCGCTTGGTGTGCTACCAAAATCATTACTTGCGATTACATGCCACTTATAAGTAGCAGCAGCTGGTGACACTCCAAAGAACATCATGGAGGTTTCTGTTACTTTCCCATACGAAGTATCATTTACAAACACCTCATAAGAAGACGCATATTTTGCTGAATTCCAAGCTAAAATAATACTGTAAGACAATCCGGTTAGCGTCGCATTAACAGTTTCCCCTTCGTCCCCAATATCAGAACTCAGATCTGTTGTACTCTGAGTAGTCATTCTGAGTGTAACGATATCATCTGTATTTAGAGTAGATATAGCAGAGCCGTTTTTCTGGAGTTTGACGATAAACAGAGCTTCTCCTGATTGTGTATTCCAGGATTCTCTCTTAAACTCACATGTGTTTCCTAGGTTATCTAAGAACGCCACATGTGTCTTATCTATCTCCGACATAGAAAAGCCCTTGGCTTGTAGATCTGATTCTGTAACATTAAGGGCTACCTTTATGCCAGTGCCACTGGAAGGTTCTGTGAGAGTGTGAGAAGTACTAATCTCATAGTCAAAGAAGTACTTTACAGGAACATCCGTTGCATCTTTTGTGGGTGAAGACAATGTAAATGCTGAAGGAGCCACATTTGGAACAAAGGTAAACACATTACTCTTTACTGTACCCACATCATTACTTGCAACTACATACCAAGTATAAGTATCACCTCTGGTTAAATTAGATAAAGTCATCGTTGTATCAGTTGTGGTGCCTTGTGAAACACCGTTTACAAATACCTCATAAGAAGTTGCGTGTAAAGATGGCTCCCACTTAAGAACAGGACTAAGGGGAACACCTACAGCCCCGTTTGAAGGCAATACCAAATTAAATTTACCAGGAGCTGCTTCCTTGGTCTTAAATGACCAAGTTACACTCCTTGCAATTCCAACAACATTACTTGCAACTACATACCAATCATATGTAACCCCTTTATCTAATCCTGATATTGACATGAACGTATTAACTGTAGTCCCTTGTGATTCTCCATTTACAAATACCTCGTAAGTTTTTACGTTAGAAGAAGCACTCCAAACTAGAGTCACATCGGTACCTAAATCTACTGCTTTATTTGTAGGTGATATGAGTTTAAATGCACCTGGTTTAGGAGGCAATTGCACCTGTTTAGGCATATCATCGCTGGGCACCCAAATAATACCCAACATGGGCTTCATTAAAAGGTGATCCTCATTTGACCAAAAAGAATTGGGATCTATACTATCCGTTGTGTTGTAAGACACAGGATTAAGCTGAATAAAGTTGAAACTACTTTTCATAAGGCCATCAGTATAAGAATTTTGTAAAAACCATGAAGGGGCAGCCAAATTTCTCATAGATCCCAAAGCCCCACTAAAACCAATTCCAGGATTCGTAGATGAAGTAACACCCCCAAGAGGCGTGAGTTCAGAAGTTATATAACTCCATGACATTCCCTCTATATTTACTAAAGGCTGCTTAATTGTCGTACTAAATGGGCTGTTTATATCTCTGGTGTCTTTAACCCAATTTAAAAAATCTACAAAAGGATTTAAAGCTGACGATTTCTGCATTGTAAAGGACGACAAGGAAGCTTCATCAAAATCCATTATAAAAATATATACATTCATGTTTTGGATGCTTTCAGAGGCATAAACCTGATCATCCTTACGGTAAAATTCTGCTTCTAAACGCATAGGCTGCACATAATCAGGGTGAGTATGATATCTTAGAGCAAAATCCTCCGCATGATAAAAAGTAGGAGAGTTAGAAGGCCCTTCTGTTGCAGTAAGACTACCCAATACTGACCAAGCTCGGTATACAGACTCACCTCGTCTATAAAAAGATTCATCATGGTTGTGGTCAAAGGGTGATATATCATGAGATGTTACTCTAATATAATTCTGAGCAAGATGCTGAGCAGAAGGCACTTCTGATGCTGCATTTGGAACATCTACTAAAGCGTCAGCATCCTTGGCTATTTCATCCCAGCCAATTTGAGGGTAGACAGTGGGGCTTTTCGGAAAGCTGAATTTTTTGGATATCTCCAAATCCTCACGATAACTACTCAGAGCGTTGGGATTATCATGAAAAAAAGCCCATTCTTTAGCAGAGAGTCCGCGCTTTAGGTATTCATGCCCATGATCATGATCAACTGCTGCTAATGCTGTAGATGAATAACCTCCAATACTAGATGCATCTGATGCTGAATCTGTTCTTTTTAGAAAATAATCATCATGATTATGATTAACAACAGCAAAGTAATCTGCACCACAGCCCTGTAAGAGCTTTGTAGAGGTCACAACATCGCCGACTTTATAATACCTGTTGTCATGGTTATGATTCACAGGTGAGAAAGTTGAAAAAACCTGATCGCCACTTATTAGATATTTTGTATTAGTGGCATATGCAACATAAGGGACTAGGGTTTTAGAGATGGATACAGAAGCACCCGTAGCTTGATCTGTTTTTGTAGTGTTATAGGTTTTTACCAAGGATTCATATTTTTCCTGAATATCTGATCCTATCTGAGTAAGAACTCCAATATTTAATCTGAGTGAGTTATGGGGAGATTCCAAAATATCAGCATCGTAGGGATCTGTGGGTGAAAATACTCTAACATGATACAGATCTGGCATTCCAGAAAGATAGAGATAAGGTATATTATTATAAGGCATTGCTTGGATTCCTCCAATAAACTATATGTATTTTTATAGGAGATAAGCCCCCTGTAAAAACCAAAGAATCACCTGATCGTGTTACCGAAAACCGCCCACCAGAAGCAGACCACGTATCTATAGAACCAGCTAAATTACCATTTCCTGCATAAGCCAAAGAAGCACTGCAGGCAAAGCTAACCAGCCCCGGAATAGTTATAGAAGCAGATTTTGGTCCACTATCCTTGTCTGGACCGCCTATTTCAACTGAGGTGAAGCCCATATGCATCCCTCCAACAGAAGGCGTATTTTTCACGGTCTCCCCACGCTGATAGTAAAGACCATATGCCTCTTCCTCCATAAGATATCGCGGATGTGAGTGAGGATTTAAAGCATACTGATAAGCCGATAAGCCCCCTAACTGAAGAGAAGTCTTAGCAACATCATACATATTTGCACGATCTTTGTCACCTATTGGTGCACCTGTACCCTGATATCTTGGTAAATACATGGGTATATTATTTCCACCAAAAACACTTTTCTGTTCATCTGAAAGCTTTATATTAACATCTTTGCTGGATACAGAAGAGTTTGCATTTCTAGGGTTAATAGGCTGATCATAGATATGCCCATGACCTTTTGGTGCAAAATCAGATGCGGTGTATCCATAACTTCTTTTTTTGGGAGGAGGCATATAATTCCTTGTTTTTGCCCCTACATTCTTTGCATTGCCTCCCATATCCGAACCCTCATCACTCATTCTAGAAGGCCATAAGTATACAGCTGCCACTGCCGTGCTAGACTCATTTAGAAGTTCTGGGTGAGTATGTTTTTGAAGTGAAAAGTCTGTAGACATAAACTTTGGTGTATCTTTTATAATATAATTTGGACTTGTATACTCATCATCATCAGATCTTAGAAGGTAGGTGGCGTTTCGTGCCACTTCAGTAATACCAAGATACATATCTTTATGAAGATATAAATGGTCAGCAGGTGCAAAGCTGTTAGGAAAATACTGTTGAGTAACAACACCTTCATCGTTCATAAGAACAAGACTTCTAGAATTAGTTGCTGGCTCAGTTTTCATAAGATATACTGAATCGTGATTATGTCCAGTCCACGCAAAGTAGTCAGGTGAATGACCCTGGAGTGTAGATGCAAACCAAGACCCATACACATCCTGCTTTCCATTAATAATATCTATAATCTGATTTAGATAATCTATAACACCAGCAAAGTAATGGTATAGGTTTACAATCTGATCTGAGATAAGTGAATGGGGTATATTTAGTGAATCGTATCTCACAACCATAGTTGGATAAAACTGAGGAATTGTAATAGGTTTATAAGTTAATGTTGGAAATTTCATGAAATCACCACGTTAACGGTATGTCCGTTATTATTATACAAAGCGCCTATTTCTTCTTCTGTAAGTTGCCTGTTAAACCGTATGTACTCATACATATCTACATAACAACCAGAGCACATGTATATTAAGAAGAAGTGATCGTCATACTGGGTTTTTTGTAAGGACTGGTTATAAACTCCATTTAAGTACTCTTTACAAGTCTCATCTGTACTCGTAACCCAAACCTTGGTTTCTTTAGTAGTATCTATATAGCCCTCCCACTTAATTCCTTGGTTAGTTGCAATATAGTTGCTATTCCACGTTCCCGCTTTTGCCGTGAAGAGAATACTGTCACCCAAATCAGGAGCAGGTAAAGTAGGCCCAGAATTGTAACCAGAGGATTGGCTAATACGAACATAATTGGATCCATACACATATGAAATAGAGGCACCCCTCCAAGATCCGTTAGGAGTACTAAGATCAGCTGTATTTCCAGAGTAATCATACATATTGCCTCTTGCTGGTATTCTCCAATCAACACAGTCGCCAGAAGAGGATGCCCGATCTTCTGAATTAATATCAAACTTCACATTTATATTTATGACATCATTCTCTGGTGCATTAACAAGATACAGAGCTGCTTGTCTCGTAGCATCATATGCAGATCTTATAAATGGTAAATCATTTCCATAATCATCCTGGAAGTAAATAGCAGAATCATCATAACTCTCCCACATATCATCTGGAATGCCCAGAGTCGTAAAGTCTGTTGGCCCTAATCTCACAGCCACTGTAGTCATCTGCCTATCAAGGAAAGCCTGATAAGGCACTTGCCCTGTTTCCAAATCAGTGAGGAAGGTTTGAATGTTAAATGAGTTTTGTGTTGTCATTAAGTTAGTAATAAGAGACTGATAAGATGTTTGTTCTGTTTTTAACTCGGTGAGAAAAGAGCTATAAGAACCTTCTGTTGTTATTAAATTAGTGAGAAAACTATCCATTGTATAGGGAGTATCTATTATTGTCTCCTTATTAAGGAAGGACTGGTAAGACAAATCCTTTGTTAATAAGTGAGTGAAAAAGCCTTGTAACTCGGGGAAGGTATTTATTGTTATTAGATTAGTTAATAAACCCTGGATTCCATAAGGTATATTCTTTTTTACCACTTGTCTTATGGGGCGAGTATAGCCACTATAACCCTTATGGCAAGATAGAAAATTAACTAACGGTTCGTAAGCTTCCACCGTGTCTCCTGCCCTCACAGACACAGCACCCCCATAAGGATCTAGGGATATATTTGTAGGCTTTATTTTACCTACTTCCAACAAAGTCACAGAATTGTCTTTTACATCAGTTACGACTCCATTTACAGGAGATAAAGGAGCTCCAAGTGTTGCTTCAGTATAAGCCACTAAATTTTTACATAAGTAAGATTTTGGTGCATACAAAACAATTGCATGAGCATTTATGGGAAGCCGTTCCATATGCTGTATACTCTGTAAATAAAGGTAAAGAAAAGAGACAGGCTCGTGTAGCCTGCTCTTATTTAGCATATCTAAAATATTCGTGTCCACAATAGTTAAGTCAGCATAGGCAACGGGCATATCAGCAAAGAGAGAATCAGGCGTATAGGTAACAAAAATTTGTGCAGGGGAAAACCTATGTAAAGATGCGTTAGGTATCTCTCCCCCATCTTTTGTATGTAAAAAAGTTGCTTTTGTAATATTAAAGCCGTAAGGAGAAAAATCATACAAATATAACCCAGGAGTTTTCGTAATATATTCTGAATCTGCTACCAAGGGAAAATCCGGTAAATGAACCACACCACCGTCATTGTAAAGTATTGTAGATTTCTGTGAGTCTGCCAAGGCATTCATTGCTTTCTGAATGAAATCTACACCCATCCTGGTGCCAGTGTACATTGGATTGTTTGCAAGTCCGCCCCACAGATCCATAACCTCACCCCTTAAGATTTACAAGGTTATCCAAAGCATTTGGCAAAAGATACATTCTGAAGAACTCAGGCTGTGGGACATCGTTTACAGATGCGACTGGATCAGAAGCTTGCGTGAGTACCTTCTTAACAGATTTGCCAGTAGGGAAAACAAGTGTAGTTGTGTAAGTAATCTGCGACTTGAACATAATGCCAACTTTGGACATTATGTTTAATAGTGTATTCATGGAAGCATTCGGTGTCTGTGCAAAAACAGATCTCACATCCCTTTCCAAATCCACACCCGGCGGTATAAGAGCCATTCCAGATAGGCTAACAAAGGCCGGACTGAAGGCTTTAGCTAACACATCTGCCACAACTATAGTGTCTGCGTATTTTTGAGCTTCCGTAAGACACGGTGCTGAAACATAACTCACAGATACCTGGGAAGATGGTTTGGATGCAAATATTATAAACACCTTATTTTGGGAAGAAAAGCTGGTTGCCCTATCGCCGCTAACAACGAGATAGTCAGTACCCTCTTTTAAAACATTATTTCCACTAGTAACTGAGAGAACCCCTAAAATGGGTCCTAGGTTAGACAAATTACAAACATATCCAAGGGTTGGAATATAAGTTCCCGTATAGAAATCTTTTTCTGTAAAAGCCGTTCCAGGACCACCTGGTTCATCTAAATAAGAGAAAGCGCCATTCATAGACAGTGTGCCGTTGGAGGTTAATACATACCTATCAGATGATACAAGATCAGAAAAAGGTATTGCTCCTTCTAAGTAAGTCGGAAGAACTGAAGTTTGAATATTAATATCTGAAGGTTTAACGTATAAATCCACACGACCGCCAGCATGCACAGCAGTACCATTTAGTTGAAAAATATCTCTTAGCATTTCATCGTCTGGAGAGCTTACTACAGCAGTATCAGTTATCTGAGGAACCTCTGACCTAATTGCTAAGTTTAAAGACTCCTGAGTAAGTGCAGATGACGGAAAAGCTGCATTCTGGATTCTTTCACGCAGAGAATCATCGCTTTCTGTATCCCGACCCCCATGAGCACCCCCGTTAAGATAAGCCGATTGCACATACGTAGATATAGGGCCTGTTATTTCCACGCTGGCCGTAGTTGCAATATTTCCGGAATAGCCCGCAAATGAGCACATAACGGGAATATTCAGGCTTCCAGAAAGAAGATCAGTTCCGCCTACACGATAAGAGATTGTTGGAATAAACTGAACCCCCGAGACTGCAAAAGTCGTATTCTCTGGAGTAATATCAACAGCAGGTACAGAAATATCTTTTGCTGAATTAGAGAAGTTTAAAGTAATAGTCCCTGTAGAAGGAGTTCCTTGGCTTCTGGTTACCATAAAAAGCCTTCCAGCGATATCTAATGCTTCCCCAGAAGATACATTTCCTGTGAGAACTCCTTGAATCATTTGTTGTATTGAAGAAAAATCTCCATTGGATTTAGATATGAGTTCTGCACTGGGAACAAGAACCATTTCGTATAAAGGACTGTGAGGCGATACATCTAGATCGGGGTTATATGTTTTTACCACGGTAGCTGCTAAGGCTAACGCTTCATCTTTTGTCATATTTTACCCTCCTAAACGGTAAATGATACTGGTCTTGGCTTATATCCTTTCACTGTAAGTGAAACAGATACTAAAAGACCTGTGGGTACAACCGAAGCACTGTCCACTGTAGCTGACACAACATACAAAGGATCCTCTGCCTGTATTTGCTCTGTCTGCAACATTTTTAGTGCTGAATTAACGGCGGATTTTATTGCTGCTATTTTAGACGCCTCTGTATTGCCCGGCGTCATGCTGTGATAAAGCGAATAACTCGCTACAGCAAAATCTTGAGCAACCTTATCTATTCCTGAAATTTGCTTTCCTGTGAACTCCCACTGCCCCTGATTATTTAAAATTCTAAGCGTTCTCATAAAATTATACTGCCTCCACGATTTTTTTAATTTTGGCTGCTTGTTGTGTGAGCATTTTTTGATAATCCTGAGCCTTATCTTTTCCTGCAACATGACTTACGGATACGGCTGTATACTTGTTACAATCCCTATACTTAGGAGGTGTTTTTTCAGCAGTAGGCATGGGAAGATTTTGTTTAACAGCATCCAACATACCTGCTTTTTTTAGAAGATTAAGAGTATCTTTGGACGAAATAGTTGGACCTTTGATTGATGTAGCAGAAGATAAGAGAGAACTGAAGTCTGTACTCAAAGATCTCACATTTTTCAGGGCATTTTTAACTTGTGTGACTGAGGATTCTACAGATGTTATATCGTCTGCAAATGGCTTAACTGCATTCCTAACATCATCTATAACACCTTTTACATCACTGGTTAATGCATCCTTAATGCTGGACTTAATTTTTTTAACCCAAGACTCGGCATTCGTATATTTCTTTATATTAGCTACTGCTGTATGTGCGTCCTTATTAAGATTGGTCAGAAGATCTGTAAATCTGTCTGCATCATTGACTATGTCTTTAGTAAGGCAGTCTACAAAGTCCGACCCTGCACTCACCATGGATGTTAAATTCCCAGCTTCCTTTACTAATTCATCGTATCCACTGGCTTGTTCCAAATTACTAATCCCTTGTTTAACAATGGACTGAAGTTGTGTATTGCGGTCATCAAAATAAGACTGAAGAGCCATAACAGCATCTCCACCTGCATGTGTAACTATATCGTTAATAGCACTCTCTCCACTCTCAGCTTGTGATAGAATATTAGATATAGTTCGCTGGGTAGCAGTAACACCGTCCACTCCACCCTGACACACAGCAGCCATTCTCACCAGGAATCCATGACCGGGATTTGTACCCGTATTCTGAATATCTAAAGCTGTTGATGCTGCATTGGATAAAGCTCGTGAAGCACTAGATAGATCGCACGAGCTCATAATAAAACCTCCACTATATTATTCATAGATAAAATGTAACTCTTGGAAGAAGAGCCATCTCCTTCCAAAACATCCTCAAAGCTAGTAACTACCCCCATAAAATCACGAAGGCGAGATCCCACTCTCAGATGTATATGCAGATATTTGTAGTCTTGTAGAAAACTGTTGTACAGATTAGTTAGATGAGACCCCTCTTGAGTTACTCCACCCCTATTGAGTGTTTTTACAGATAAGGATCCATTAAATACCCCATAATTCATAAAGACGACTGAGTACCCCATAGAGGTGTAGAAAGTAGCGACATAAGATGTTAGCGACATCTCTAAAGTTTGTATAAGGATATTACGAATAAGGGTGTTGGGCACAGGAACAAACTTGCTGCTGTGCGCCTCAGAAGCCTCTAAATAATTTTCACCCCCTGAAGATCCCAGCACGTCTTCATCCATACTAAAAGTCCTCTGATACTCTTCTGTATCTGGAACGAGATCTGTAGTTGTATCATCAATACCCGTGACTATTAGACTAAAGGTTTGGCTCACCATTCCGTTGGTGGAGGAGCTTATATTTACGGTATAGGAAGAAATAACACCATAAACAATTTTCCCTAGAAGATTAATCGCCATATTCATGAAGGGATTTTCTTCTTTATTTGCTCTGAACCTCTGTACTGACTCCATATAAGCTGAGTGTATTACATCAGACACTGCCACAGAAGAAACAACGTTTATTTGAACTGATTTTACAAAAGTTCCAAACCTCTGTACCGTACTAACACCTGAAGTAGATACTACATTGTTTATAATTGGTCTTTTCACTTGCATAAAAGAAGTTATAACAACAGGATAAGGCCCAAGACTTTCTGCCTTTGCTGGAACCTCAATAGTATATCCCGCACTAAACAAGCTTTGAAGTTTTGCTACAATATTATCTGTAGGAGAAGCAGGGGTTTTATAAAAAAGCATCGCAGACATAGGAGCATTGCGAGTAAGAGAAACAGATGCATATTTTTCGTCATACTCCCTTATAAGATTAGATAAAACTTTCTGCTGATCAATACTGCTTTTTTGATAACTTGTAGTCATATTACCTCCGTCATGAATTCCTGTAGCCTAATAGCAGCATTTTTGGCTACCCTAGATACGGTTGCCGGAGAAACCCCATATTTCTTTGCAACTTGCAAAGGTTTCAGACCCTTGGTCTGATAACCCAACAACGACTGAATGATCTTTTTATCTCTAGGATTTTGTGTAGTCTCCAAAACATGCTGTATTGCTTCTCTTGCAGTGAATGAAAAGTTAGCATCTGAAGTAGCTTCATTAGAATCAGTATCACTTGCATATGAAGAGCCTCTAATCGCATTATACAGCTTACTCATTTCATTAGGCGTTACACCCATCTCTTTTGCAAGCTGTGACTTATCTGGAAGATTACCCTCTTCATCGCTGGCGCCCAGTACTTTGCTTAACATGAGTTTATGATTTTCACTCATACGCACAACGTTCTGATTGTCATTAACAAACCTGTACATTTTGCGCAGATACTTCTGAAGAAAGCTTGTAAAGTTTCCACCAGGCTTGTATGCCAACATAGCCTCACGTGCAAGCTTATGTGCCTGAATCTTCAGCACAGGTGTGGGAATCGCCGAAGCCTCATAAGTAGAGACAGCCTTGTTAAGAAGAGCCTTGTATTGTTTATACACTTTTTCCAAGAGATCGGGATTTTGAGTTCGTTGGTATTCTAAGATTACTGATTCACTTATCATACATACACCTCACGAAAGTCTGGAAAATGCTTCTTTTGCAGAAGCGTCTTTCGGGAAAAAGCTCCTATTTTTATTAGTATATAGCTCAAGATAAGCTTTTTTGCCTTTAATCATCTTTGCAGCGTTAACCTCATCATTCCATGCTGAATAAGACCCTGCTAACATCTGTACTAGCGTCTTAAGTGCACTTGCATAGCCCTTATCACCCCACGAGACTCCGAAATTAGCGCTATGAGAGATTCGGGCACTCTTATAGTCATCCCAGGTAATACCTCTACGCTTTTGTGTATGTAGTGCTACAGCAAGCTCCGGAAGAGTAGCATCTTTAATCCATTTCTCATAAGCATTTCGTATAGAACTGATTATAGAAAAATGACTACTATTCTTTATAGATTTATCCAAGCTGAGCACAGAACTAATGCCAAATAGTTTTTTGTACAAGCTTGCTGGATCTGTTTGTCCTGGATAATAATTAGAGCCAATCTGAGCAATAGTATTTTTATATTGGAGCCAATCAGTACCTGTAGATGCTCTAGCGTACGAAAGAGATATTTCAGTAACAGCCGATCCAGAGTAATCATATGTGTGCGTAACACTACTTACTACTCCAATAAAAGATCCTCTTGCTGTTAATACATACATAGGAAACCCAAGAAGAATCTCTGGCTTAAAAGGCACTGTAACCACAAGTGACGATGCAGACAAAACATCTTTATTAAAATTAAACCCAAAGTATGACTTAGACGTATCCTCTATTTTGTTTATAGTATCAACACTATTTCCATTATTAAGCATAAAAGAAAGCTGTGTCTGCTTTCCATGAAGACCTATAAAATCTTCTTCTGGGAGAAACTTAGGAGTTATGGTTTTACCGTTAAGGCTATAAGCGCTTTTCAGAGACTCAGGCTGAGTTGCTATCCTAGTTTGTGTATTATTGCTTCCATCAGAAGAATTACCCGATGGGTTACTAAAAGTTGCGATCTCTCTAGTAACTTGGCTTGAAAAAGAGCGAGAATATGCAATATTCATAACCTCATGGGGATAAACAACATTTGTTTCTGGAGGCACAATTGTATAAATATCAGGCATAATAAGGTACTGGTGAGGTGCTCCTGTAGAAGACAGCTCAGGCATTATAGGAACAGGTACAATCATGACAGCCAACAAATTTACAAAGAACTCTACAAAAGATGCCACAGTCATATCTGGAGATCCGCCTGTAATCTGATTGTTAAGAACGTATTTTACAAGATTAGTATAACCTCCTTCAGGGAGGTGCATATCATCTGTAAGCGCAAAAAACCTATCTGGCAGATTATATGAACTATTGAACCTTTTAAGATACGCATTTCCAGACATAGAGCTCTTAAGAGCATTTTTAAAAGACTTTCCAATGTTTACTAAACTCTTCTTGTTACCATCATTATCTGAAAGAGTATCTATGACCAAGAAATTCAAAGATAGAGGTGCAGTATTCGCTCCTTTATCTGCTGGAGGCATTGTTCCAAAAAATGGAAGTAAATAAGTACCAAGTATGTTACTCACTTCACCATTTGTAAGAATAGCAGTGAGAAAACACAGAAGAGTAGACGATATTGAATCATAAGGTGACACAATCTGAAGCTGTGTACTCATAGACCCAACACTCTCACTGTGATTAATACCTACGATACGCCCTTCGGTAAATACCCTCGTCTTAGACTCATCCTCATCAGATACTAAAACAATCACAACATCGCTGCCTGGAAGAATATTGGCAAGAGCAGTAGATGGGGGAAAAGAAGCAGATATCGTAATGCTTCCACCGATTGCAAAAGAAGCTGCAATGGATATGACTGGAAACTCCACCCCGTTTATGAATAACTTAGGTCTGTCCATATCTAATCACCGTAACAATTATAACACACTACTGTAAGAAAGTAAAAGATACTCATAGCTAATATCCCTTTTCTTCTTGCAAATCTGTATTAAATTATGTTAAAATTAAATTAAGGTTGTAAACTATAGGAGGTTTTAAACGTGACAATACGAAACCATTTAATTAAAATAGCTGCCAAAAATAATGCAAAAGCAGATAAGAAAAAAATCTCTGATGCTGAGTTACTTAAGAGGCTTATTGCCTTAAAAAAGGCAAAAGAAATAGAAGAAGGTGAAGAAGGTATTGGTCTTGGTCTTGGAAGAGCTGTTGGTGTACGAAGGGGATTAGGGCCCGGGCGTGGCATAGGGATTGCCACAGGATTATGCCCTACCAATCCTAAAGGAGTCCGCAAATACCGTATGCGTAGGCAAAACCTCTCCTAACTGCATAGTATATAGGAGGTAATTATTTATATGAATAGTCTATTAGAACATCTCATGATAAAAATAGCTGATGACGACCATCCCATACGTAATGGAGCCCTAATGCTTGGTGCATTAGGATTAGCTGCAGCGGGCGGATATAGGTTGGGGCAGAGGCAAAGACAAGAAAGGCCTGATTTAAGGAATATTAGATCAGAACGTGAAAAAGAACCTTGGGAAGTCAAAAAAGTAATTGTAACACCACCACCCCGCCAACAACCTCCTACAAAAGTCACACAAAAAGTTAATAAAGTAGCTCCTGAGCCAAAACACACCGTAATACATAAACCCTTACATACTAAAGTATATGATGAGCCGCCACGCATCTTCAGGCCTTCTAAAATTACTTTACCAGGGGATTTAGGTAGTATAGGAGAACACCTTATAACAAAAATAGCAGGTACTAAAAACAACAACCAAAATAAAAACAAAATAACTCCTGGAGATAAGTTTTTAAATTTTATAAGTGGAATATCACCGAATGAAGCACAAAAAATGAGCAAAGAAGAAAT
>Ga0114934_10001013_pt1 | contig 18310 bp, 22 predicted proteins | sample 4SBtaG_2_FD_99695 | JGI IMG/M metagenome (GOLD analysis project Ga0114934, IMG submission 99695) | Deep subsurface microbial communities from Kolumbo volcano to uncover new lineages of life (NeLLi) - 4SBTROV10_white metaG | ecosystem: Environmental > Aquatic > Marine > Volcanic ...
CTTCTCAATAGAACAAATGGGAAGACGAAGACGAGACGAATATCAAAGCGGTGTTCCTCGTATAGGAAAATAGGAGAAAAAAAATGGCTATAACACAAGCGATTGCAAACGCATTTAAGAAACAACTCTTAGAAGGTGATCAAAATTTTGCTTCATCATCTGGAGACAAGTTTAAAATAGCTCTTTATACTTCTTCAGCAACTCTAAACTCAGCGACTACAGCATATTCCGCAACTAACGAAGTTAGTAATAGTGGTCAGTATACAGCTGGTGGGGGCGCGTTAACTAATAATGGAACATCTATAACTGCTGGAGTAGCAAGAGCAGATTTTGCAGATCGTTCATTTACTGGAGTAACGTTAACTGCTAGAGGTGCTTTAATCTACAATACATCATCTGCTGTATCAAATGCTGCGGTATGTGTATTAGATTTTGGAGCAGATAAAACAGCTACTTCTGGTACGTTTACAATTCAATTTCCAGCACCAACAAGTACAGCAGCTATCCTAAGAATATCAGGATAATAGGGAGGTAACTTCCTATGGCTATAACTTGGGGCTCTCTTACGTGGGGAGTAGGTAACTGGGGTGATCAAACAGATTCGGATGTATTTCCTTCAGGTATAGCATTATCTGGAGCAACTGGTTCTCTAACTACAACTTCAACTGTTGAATTAGGTTGGGGCCGTGATGGTTATGGACAAAGATCTTGGGGTGCGCCAGGACAAATAGTTACTCCTGTTGTTCCCGAAGATGAAATGACGATCGCACTCGCGTCCGTCAGTATTACAGCAGAAATAAACGCAGGATGGGGAAGACTCAGCTGGGGTGAAAATGCCTGGGGTGAGTATGGTGATGCTGTAATTGTTCAAGATCAAGCTTTAGCTATGGCACAAGGTAGTGTTACAGTTCAAGCTGATGCTATTGCAACAAATTCCACAAATAATAATCAAGAATTAGGTCTTGCGACCGGTACTGTTACAGCAACTGGAACAACTGTTGCTTATATAACGGATACCGATTTAGTAATGACAAATACATTAGGAACTGCAGATGCAGGTCCTGATGCAATGGCTACAGGTAATCATGCCACAATGGGACTTGGTTCCGTTTCTGCTTACAACGAAACAGGTTGGGGTAGACAACATTGGGGTGATAATGCCTGGGGTGTAGAAGGAACATGGGTAACAGCTCTTGTTTCTGGTCAAGCTATGACTGCAGCTTTAGGAACTCCTTCTGAGTTATCTGGAGATGCAACTTTAACACTTAACACTTTAAATGAAATGCAACTCACAAATGGTGGAGTTGATGTAGCTCCTGATGCAATGATTACCGGTAATTTTATGATCGGTGCATTAGGTACATTAGGAATGCAGGGAGATGTCACTGTTAGTCCTACTGGTGAAGCAATGACTGCTGCTCAAGGAACAACGGTATTAGACGCTAATACTCAGGTTACAGCAACGTCAAATTTAGCTACAATGGCGTTAGATAATGGTACTACTATTAAGATTCATAGTGTAGTAATTCCTACTGGAATAGGGTTGACTGCAGCTTTAAATAGTGGTAGTGCTTTAATCTGGAATGAAGTAAATACTGGTTCAGCACCAATAGATCCTCCAGGATGGACGGAAGTAGCTGCATAAAAGAGTTTGACACTAACTCTAGATTTTAATAAAATGATGACGATATAAGGATTTAAAAAATGGCGAATTCAACATCTGCAAATTTAAAACTTACAGTCCAAGCTACTGGGGAAAACTCAGGAACATGGGGACAGATAACTAATACAAACTTACTAATCCTAGAACAAGCAATTGGTGGTTATGGCGCGTTTGGTGTAACTAACGCTAGTAGAACATTAACTTTTACTAATGGTGCAACTTCTAACGGAAAAGATCAAGTTATTAAACTTTCAGGAACACTATCAGCTAACGTAGCTGTTAACGTACCAGACTCAATTGAAAAAACATATATAATTGAAAATGCATGTGATCATGCAAGTTATACTCTTACATTTAAAACTTCATCAGGTTCAGGTGTAGCTTTATGTGAAGGACATTCTTATACTTTATGGTCAGATGGTACAAATATTTATAAAGCAAGCGAATTAAAAAAATGGAGAGCAGTTACTGCCGCTGAAACAGTTCAAGCAGGAGCTCAACTTATGGTTAACACAAATGGTGGAGGAGTTACCGTTACACTTCCAGCGTCACCTTCAATTGGAGATGAAGTGTCATTTGTTGATCAGGGATATGATTTTGACTCAAACGCATTGACTGTAGGAAGAAATAGTTCTAATATCGCAAATGCAGGATCCGATCTAGTAGTAAATACTCAGGGAGCTGCATTTTCATTAGTTTATTCGGGCGATGCTACAACAGGATGGACTTACACGGAGAAATAGGAGATAATTAATTATGTCAAATTACGAAGCTACAAAATACGATTTTTCTGGTGCAAACCTTACAGGTATCGAAGGAATTCCAACGGGATGTATTGTTCCTTGGTCTGATACTTCTTTACCAACTGGTTTCTTAGAATGTAATGGTCAAGCTGTATCAAGATCAACTTATTCAGCTTTATTCGCAATTGTTTCAACAACATATGGATCTGGAAATGGATCAACAACTTTTAATGTTCCTGATTTAAAAGATAAAGTTAGTTTAGGAAGATCAAACAGTGCAGCTTTAGCTTCTACAGGAGGAGCAAACACAGTTGCTGCAACTGGAAACGTTGGAGGATCAACTGCAGAACATACATTAACAGAAGGTGAATTAGCATCACACGCCCACAGTACTCCTTGGAGAACACAGGGTGTGCAAAACACATTAGGTCTTCAATATGGACAAGGATCACACAATACTAACTGGAATGTTGCTACAGCTGGATCAGGTGAAGGTCACTCCCACAATATGAGTGCAACTTTTACTGGAGATTCAACTTCGGTAGTACAACCGTATATAACTGTGATATATGTAATTAAAACGTAGAGGAATTTATGGCAAATAAAAATGTAAAATGGACAGTAGTATTTCAAGACAAAAAGGTAATTAACCAATCTGTTAAAAATGATGTTGATTCTGCGACAGCATATAAAATTGACTCTATTGATTGGGATAATGCTAAATTTGCAGACGTCCATGCTATTCAATATATTCCTGACGGAGATCATGAGAATTGTGTTGAAATGACTCCAGGAACTTTTGGCCGAAATAAAACTTGGGCAGAAGCCAATCTAGGAGATTTTCAAACGCAGTTTATTAACAAATGGGATGCAGCACACCTATCATACTTACAAGCAGTGTGGGATGATAATAATGTTCCTTCAGAAACAGCAGAACAAAAAATTAATAGAATAGGCGCAAGACCTACATCTTATTCTTCGTAATCATTTACATACAAAGTAGAACTAAATCTTTTAACATTGGGTACCTTACTTGCATGTCCAGAATGCAACCAATTTGAAGGAAATAAAATAGCTCGGTTTTCTCTAAATCCTACATGAATATCTAATTTATCATCTGTATAAAATACAGTTCCATTGGTAACTGCAGTAGGACCTGATAACATTGTCATAATATTTATAACACAATCCAAATCAACGTGTGGTCTAAACTGACTTAAATCTCTGATGTCTATACCACTATCAGGGTGTAGTTTTTTTATTTTTATTTTAAATTTTTTTTCAGCTTGTGTAGTAAACGTTTTTAATAAATTTTTATCTTGAGATAAAAGAAATCTCATTCCATGATGGTTTTCTTTGGTTCTTTCCATTCCCTGCACATATCTCGGAGTAAAAAACAATTTAGTAGTAATATGATTTTTTATATTTAAAAATAATTTATCTTCAAAATAATTATCTATTATCTTTATCACCTTAACGTCATCCAAGATGTTAAGAGATATTTTTCACCTGATAAAGGTGGATTCCCTCTATGTACATAAGGAAAACCTGCAGGCCAAATAACTATTCTTCCTGCTTTAGGTTTAATTCTTTTTGAAAAATGAAGAAATTCAGTTTCTCCACCTTCTTCTACATCATTTAAATATATTGAAAAAACTAGAGCCCTACATTCGTTATCAAATCCTAATCCATGTTCTAAATGCCATACATGATAACCTTCAGTCGGGAGAGTTTTTTGTATTTTTAAACCAGTATACTTAAGATTTTCTATTCCATATGCTTCTAATACACCTGTATGTTTTAAATAATGATGAAGAGCTTGGTCATAATTAGCAATTATAGTTTTTAAATTTGTCCACCAAATGTCAATATTATTACCCGTTATAAAATGTTGTTGATCGGTTTTGTCTAAAACAGAAGTTTTTTCTGCATCTAGTCTATTAATAGTTCTTTGAAATTTATCTTGTTCTTCATAGACCAGAATAGCTTGTTCACAAAATTTTGGAGGAATATATCCATCATAACATCCAATGAATCTATCAATATTAACTGTTCGCTTCTGCATTTTTTTTATCCTCTAATTTTTTTAAGTGAAGTCTTTTTTCTTTATCCCAATCTAATTTTTCATCCAGATTAAATACTACATTAAATCGTGGTTCGTCTTCTGTATGTTCCGGAACAAGATGATGAACAAAAGGGGGAAACACGTAATATTCTCCTGCTTTTGGTGTAATTTTAAGTTTAAGTTCTGGAACAATTAAAGGAGCTCCTCCATCAGTAAGATATAAAATACCGTGGTTTTGAGGATGACGATGGGTTTCTACATAATCTCCTTTTTTCATCATGATACCCCATGCATCGCGTACATAATGTCTATCATAAAAATATTCAAACGCATCTGGATTAGTGGTTTGATGTAAATTAATTAAATAATTTAAAAATTTAATAAATAAAGGATGGTCTCTAAAAAATTTCCAGGAAGTTTTAGTTGATTTAACATTAGAACCATAAGATTCTTGTTCATTTATATTATTTTTTATAAGAATCTTAAAATTATGAAGGTCTTCAACTACAGGATAAGTTCCACACGTTATTTGAACTGTACGAGGATAGGTCATTATTAAACTACTGCTTTGAGCATATTTAATTTGATCATTTGTAAATTCAATCATTTATATAAATTCTCAGCTCTTTCTTTTTGAGTTTCATCTAAATTATCCGCATTTCTTTCTAACTTAGAAAGAGTTTCCGAATTAGGGTTCCATTCTTCTTTGTTTACTATTTCAACTCCTCTTTCTGGTTTAGTTTGAAAGATAGCCATGTATTTACCATCATAAGGTTGTAATTTCTTTTTCCACCAGTCAGGGTGTTTAACTGTGTAATGAGCATTCTTTCCATTTAATAAAACTTGTGTGGCATCATAACAAGTAATAGTTAAAAAAACATTATCCGAAAATTGAAATATATCGGCAAGGACTTCTTCTACTTTATCTTCTTGAACATGTTCTAAAACATCTGTGCAAATAATCATATCGTATTTTCCTTCTGGTCTTTTAGCAAAAGGGAGATAAGCAGGATCATAACCAGTAATGTCTACGTTAGGTGCTCCTGGTGTTTTATGATTATTGAATAATAAATGATGAAATTGAGCTTTCCCGCATCCATAATCTAAAATTTTTTTAATTTTATTTCTCTTAATAATGTCCCATACTTGATATTTATATTCAGCTAAAGATTCTCCTATCCAAAACTTAGCATTATGAATATGATATTTTTTAGCTTCTTCTAGTGATTCGTAACTCATTCTTTTTTCTCCTATATATAAATACTTAACTTTACATATTAAGTAAAGTATTTTTTATAAAAATTGATGCTCTGGTTTATGTATATTTTTTATATGTTTTAATTCTTTATAATGTCTATAACAGGTTTCCGTAAAATAAGTAAGATACATAATATCTCTAGGATGGGTTACTCGGTAAGCATCGATTCCATCATATCCCATTTCTTGAGCTACCTTAAATCTAAAATGACCACAGTGAATTTCATCTTTTTCTTTTTGAGGATTAAACATAATGACTCCTGGAAAAAGTAAACCATCTTGTTTCATAAATTCTCTTACATTTTTTAAATGCTGGGTTTCATTGGGTTCATCCCAATTAATAGAGTCATTATTTTGCAAATAATCAAAATTTATGGTAGTAAGCTTCTTTGGAAACCATATTATTCTGGCTTTCATTATATTCATAACTAATATATAACATAAATAATATGTTACAAAAGCTCAAATTTGTCCCTGGATTTAACAAACAAGCTACCGAATCTGGCGCGGAAGGTCAGTGGGTAGATGGGGATTTTGTTCGATTTAGATACGGCTTACCTGAAAAAATTGGAGGATGGAATCAGTTAACAGCTGCGGCCAAAACTTTACCTGGAGCTCCCAGAGCTTCACATACTTTTTCAAGTTTAGCAGGAGAGAAGTATCAAGCTATTGGAACGTCTAAAGGACTCTTTATTTACTATGGTGCAGATCTTTATGATATTACTCCATTAGACACTGCTATTACCGGTGTTACAATTACCACTACAAATGCGTCAGCTACCGTACGATTTAATAAATCTTCTCATGGATTAGCTTTGGGAGATTATGTTAATATTAGTTCAGTAACTGTTACCGGAGATTCTAATTATACTGCAGCGGATTTACAAAAAAATTATGAAATTATAAATAATCATACAGACTGGTTTGAAGTAACAGCTTCGAGTACAGAAACTGGAACGGGGATGACTGCTGCCGGATCAGCTACTGTTAATCCTTATGTCAGTATTGGTCCTACTTCTCAAACAGTTGGTTATGGGTGGGGTACATACTTATGGGGAGATTCTACATGGGGTACAGAACGAACAACCAGTAGTGTAATTTTGGATCCAGGTAACTGGAGTTTAGATAACTATGGACAAGTTTTAGTAGCTACAATTGCTGACGGAAAAACTTTTACTTGGAATGCAGGAGCATCGAATCCAAGAAGCAATAGAGCTTCACAAAGTACATCGGGTTTTGTTACAACCAGTAATCCTACAGCTTCTGTAAAAACGATTGTATCAGATAGAGATAGACACTTATTTCATCTTGGAACAGAAACCACAATTGGAGATACAACTACTCAAGATAAAATGTTTATTAGATTTTCTAATCAAGAAGATTTAAATGATTATGTTCCTACTCAAATTAATACAGCTGGAACTTTTAGATTAGATAATGGAAATGAAATTCGTGCAGCTGTTTCAGGAAAAGATTATACGTTAATATTAACCGATACCGCTGCTTATGTAGCTCAATATGTTGGACCACCATATACATTTAGTATTAGAATGGTTGGAGACAACTGTGGATGTATGAGTCAACACGCAGCAGTTTCAGCAGATGGATCTGTATATTGGATGGGTGATGCCGGTGGATTCTTTGTATATGATGGTACAGTTAAAAGTATTCCATGTTTAGTAGAAGATTTTGTATTTAATACAGACGGTAATAATTTAGGAATAAATTATAATGCAAATAAAATTATTTATGCAGGGCATAATGCTCTTTATACAGAAGTAAATTGGTTTTATGCAAAAGATGGATCAGATCAAATAGATAGATGTGCCACTTATAATTATACGGAACAAGTCTGGACAACCAGCTCACTTGCACGATCTAGTTGGTCAGATGCAAATATTTATCAGGTTCCCCATGCAACTAGTTATGATTCTACTTTAACTCCTACTTTTCCTTCTATCTTAGGAATTACTAATAAGTATGGTGGAGGTTATTTATATGAGCAGGAAACTGGAGCAGATCAAGTAAACAGCACAGGGACAACATCCATTGATGCTTATATCCGTTCTGGAGATTATGATATTACAATGAGACGAAGTCCATTGGGTCAGGCAACAGGAATTGCCGATTTTAGAGGGGATGGAGAATTTTTTATGTCAGTTAGAAGATTTCTACCTGATTTTAAATACTTAACAGGAAATGCTAAGATGACTCTTTATGTTTCATCCTATCCAGATGATACCCCAGTTAGCTCACCTTTGGGGCCCTTTACAGTTACATCAACTACTGCTAAAGTAGACACAAGAGCAAGGGGTAGATTAGTTTCTATTAATATTGCTAATGACGCCACAGGAGAAACGTGGCGATATGGAACATTAAGATTAGATGCACAACCGGATGGGAGAAGATAATGCCGTTTCAATCTGAGAAACAAAGAAGATACCTATGGGCTAACGAACCAGAAATCGCAAGAGACTGGACGGAAACTTATGGAAGTAAAATTCAAAAAGCTAATGGTGGTATTATGAGAGTACCTCTTAGAGAAGCAGGAGCTGTTGAAGCATCTTATGGAAGCGCAGCAGCACCAAGAAGTCCTGTGGAAAGACCTTCTGCACGTGAAGAAAGAATGGTATCAATTCCTTCATCTTATACGCCTGCACAAGCAGGAACATTAAGTGATTCAAGAGAGAAGCAAGATTCTTTCGAACAATCTTGGAGTGGTCAACCTGGAATTCTAGGATTAAGCGGAGGATATAGAAATCTAAGAACACCGAGTGATACAAGTGGAGGATATAGACGTAATCCATTAGGAATATTATCTGCTTTGGGTGGAATGTTTATGGGAATACCTGGCGTAAGTTTGGGTATTAATGCTTTAAGAGATTTTCCAAAATATAACAGACTAGCTGATTGGTGGGGCAATAGAGCTAATTGGAGAGATCAGACTCCTAACTACGGCGACATGTCTCAATTTAATAAATTAGGCTTATATGGAATAAACCGTCAGCCATTGGATATGGCTTATTATACAGAAGATGAAGATGAAGATGTAGAAACATCTAGGAATGTAGCAACTACGGGAATAGATGATTTGAGACTACAAAAAGAAAAGCAATTATCTAATTCAATTCTAGAAAAAGCAAAAAGACTTAATGCACAAAGGGATCCTATACTATCCAGCTTTCTTAGACAATATGACTACTCCCCAGATTATGATGATGATGAGATTGCTAGGATGAGAGGTTATAAATTTTAATGGCAAAAATAACAGCATATATCCCAGAACCTCATCAAGAATACCGAGTAGATAATCAAAGACAAATTTTAGCTGCGGTAGAGACTATGAAAAATGAATTGAATTTTGCTTTTCAAAATGATTTAAAGGAAGAACAAGACACATTTAACTTTTTTATATCATGACCATTCAATATAAAAACCAAGGGTTTAATTTAAATACTACAGATACGGTATCAGTATTAACAGCTAATGCTACGTCCGTTGTTTTAATTAAACAGATTCAAGCTAGTAATGGATCTGGCTCAGCTGATTTATCAGTGGTTACTCAAGTTACAGATGCTACGGCAGCTGTGACATATAGAATAGGAAATCAAAGTATTGCAGCTGCTTCTACAACTGATATAATAACTAAAACGTTGGTATTAGAATCTAACGATATTTTAAAAATGACGTGTTCAACAAAGGATGAAATACAAGGAATTGTTTCCTACGCTTTAATAAATAGAGAAAACCAGAATGGATGATAAAGAAATAGAGAAATTACCCAAGATTAATTGCACTACTGTAATCACTTGGAGAAATACTCAAACAGGAGAAATATATAAAGAGAAGAAAGAGGGACCCGATATAGTACAAGATTGTTCTGTACATATATCTCCAAAAGGGTTAGAAGTTCTTCAGAAAGTAATGCAAAATAATGATAAAAGTAATAAATGACGTTTTAAATTTACAAGATTCTTTTTCACTTTATGAGGGCCTTATCGATAGTGATATGTGGCACTTAACTAGAAAATCATCTAAAGATATTGGTGGTTGTTTTCCTGGAGTTCAATTTATAGAAGATTACAAAATTGTTTATAATAATCAATATTGGATAGGTTATTTTAATTGTTTATTTGATATAATAAATCAAAAATTAAAAGAACAACATAATTTTTCACTTGAGAGAGCAATTAATAGAATAAGTTTAAATGCTCAAAACGATAATCACTATACTACTTTTCATACTGATAATGATAAAAGTTATAGTATTATAGGATTTCTAACCCCGCAATGGGCAGAAGATTGGGGTGGGGAATTAAATGTGGAAGGTGAAATGATTAAATATAAACCAGGTGATTTTGTTTTATTTAATTCAAATCAGTTACACAAATCACAAGAACTTAATAAAAAATTACCATATTGGAGGGTTACAATAAATTATGTCATTGATAAATCAAAAGCCTAAAGGCGGAACTGAATTACAGTTAGCTCATTTTAATAAGTTTGTAGATCAAACGTTAGTAGATCAAATAGATTTACATTTATCTGTTCCAGAACGTAAACCTATTAATCCTAATAAGCCAAGTATTATTTGGTTAAAAAATTCTTACGACCAACCTAATTTATACCCGTGGTTTAAGAAAAAAGAAAACCATACTAAATATGATTGGTATGTTTTTAATACTCATTGGAGTTATGAGAAATATAGACAACATTTTAATTTACCTCACAATAGATGTGTGGTTATTAAAAATGGAGTAGAAGATGTTCCTAGATCGAAACTAGATTATAAAAAAGGTGATCCTATTAGAATTGTTCATCAATGTACACCGTGGAGAGGATTATCTGTTTTACTTGGAGCTATGCAATTAGTTACGAATCCTTTAATTACTCTAGATGTTTATTCCTCTACAGAAATTTACGGAAAGAAATTTTATGAAGCTAATCGAGATACTTACGAACCATTATTCGAACAGTGTCGACAACTCCCGAATGTAAACTATATTGGATGGAAACCTAATGAAGAAGTAAAAAATGCTTTACAGAATTATCATATGTTTGTTTATCCAAGTATATGGGAAGAAACTTTTTGTATTTCTGCAATTGAATGTATGAAAGCTGGTCATTATTGTATTGTTACAAACTTCGGAGCTTTATTTGAAACATGTGCCGAGTTTCCAATGTATGTTCCTTATGACAGACATTATAAAAATTTAGCTATTAAGTTTGCTGCGGCAATAGAAGCAGCCGCTGATCAATTACATACAGATGCCATTAAAGATCATTTAAAATTTCAAATGGAATATTGTGATAGATATTACAATTGGACTAAACAGGGCGCATCTTGGAATACATTTTTAAGGGGAGCACTAGCTCATTATAATGGAAAAAAAAACCAGTAAAAGTATAAATTATAGATTCTATCATTGGGGACCACTTTTATATTATGTGCAGATTCCTAAAGATAAATTAAATAAAATAAGAAAATTATGTGTAAGAGATCCTAAGTTAGATGTACGTAAAACTTTAGCGGGTCATTTAAAGGAAGAATATAAAATAGATTCTTCTAAATTTTTTAATCTTACTTGGGAATATTTTATTAGTTATATTCAAGCATACAAAGATCATTTAGGATTATCGGTAGGAAATAAAGTAGATGTATTAGAGGCGTGGGTTAATTTTATGAAAGCTAATGAATGGAATCCTCCTCATACGCATGGTGGAGATTTATCATGTGTATTATACGTTCAATTTCCTAAAGAGATACAAAAAGAACATGATGCTAATGTTTCAACTTCCGCAGGTGCAGGTTCCATTGAATTTTTAGGATACCCCGGCGATAAAAAATTATATAAAACTACCCATGGATTTTATCCACGTGAAGGAGATTTTTTTATCTTTCCAGCTAATTTAATTCATTATGTCACACCATTTAAAGTTCCAGGTGTTGAAAGAATTTCAATATCTGCTAACTTAGTTTTGTCTAACACAAATAAAAAAGAAGAAAAGAATGACCAAAATAAATCTTGATAATTTAAGCAATAAAGAAACTCATAATGCCACCCATGAACCTATGTGGTTTAATAAACCCTCTGCTCAACCTATTCAAAATAAAAGGGTGGAAACTGAAGTGAAGGAAATTCATATTGGAGAAAGATCTCCTTATAAAGTTATGGTATGTACTCCTGTTCATGGAGATGTAAGTATGCATTATGTTCAAGCTGTTCTTAAATTTCAGCAAGCTTGTATGATGAAAAATATGCTATGTAGCTTTACTCTTTTAAAATCTTCTTTAGTTACTCAAGGTAGAAATTTATGTGTAGCTGATTTCATTAACCATGAAGATAACTATACCCATTTATTATTTATAGATTCTGATATTGATTTTGAAGCTAAAACTATATTTAAAATGCTGGAATTAGAAAAAGATTTAATTGCCTGTCCTTACTCTATGAAAACTTTAGATTTTAATAAGATGTGGAGAAGACTCCAAAAAGAAAAGATAGATAATCCAGATCATTTGATGAAAGCTGGCTTTACTTTTCCTATTAAAGTACCTGATCCGGAATCAGTAATTGTAGAAAAAGGGGTTATGAAAGCTACTCACGCTCCGACTGGATGTATGTTAATTAAACGAAATGTTATTGAGAAATTAATGAAAGCTCATCCAGAACTAAAAATATTTCAACCTACTATTATTAATGGGGTAGAACACGAAAAAGAAAACTTTTACAATCTTTTTGACACTTTACATGATCCTAAAACAAAGAAATACTTTGGCGAAGACTTTGGATTTTGTCAAAGATGGACCGATATAGGGGGAGAAATATATCTATATATCATGGATTACATTACGCACGTGGGAGAGTACCAATATTGTGGTAGATTCTGGGATGAGTTATTACACGTAAAACGTATTGACGACCCTTCAAAAATCAAATAAAGTAATATATTACAGGATTTCTATGCCTGCTTTACAACTTAAATTTAGACTAAATTATGGCTATAACAGATATAACAACTTCAGAAGAATTTATTGCAGGCGCCCCTAATATCAAGCTTAAAGGTGATCTGCGTCCAAACCAAATAGCAGGTCGAAATCCCGAAGAAGGGGTTATGGAGTTTGATGAAGAGGTTATTACTCCTTATGATCTACAAAAAGAAGAAGGAGTTAATATAGGTCCTATGGCTTCTAATGATGCCAATCAAAGATTATTGGAATCACTTTATGAACAATATTTAGAATTAGGTTTCTCACCTAAAGAAGCAGCTGAAAAAGCTCAAGAAGAATTTGATAGTATGGGCCAAGTTCCGGACCAACAAGGAAATATGAAAATGGCAGCTGACGGTGGCAGGGTTCAATATGGTCTTGGAAGTTTAGTTAAATCAATTGGTAAAACTGCAAAAAAAGTAGCTAAGAGTCCAATTGGAAAAGCTGCATTATTGTATGCAGCTGGTTTTGGTATACCAGGAACTAGTTTTGGTGGACTACTTGGAAGTAGTGCAGGTTCAATGTTTGGAGCAAGACAAGGTATGTTTGGCACTTACGGACCTATGTCTGCTCTTCAAAACTTAGGTATTATGAAATCAGTGGGAGATGCTAATATGGCTGCCACTAGAACTGGACCATTAGCTAAATTTTTAGGCAGTAAAGGTGCATTAGCTGGTACCGGAATTGGTTTAGCAAGTATATTAGCTGCAGCTGATGTAGATACTAGTAACCCTAGCGAGATGCCAAGAAGCACAGAAGAATTACAAGGTTTATTAAGAAGAGGATATAAAAATTTAAATCCTAAAGCTGACGAAGTAGAAATAGAAGAATTTGTAAGAGTTAATTCTGCTAATGGCGGAAGAATTGGGTATGCTTATGGTACACCCGACACGGCTCAGGCAGCAGGCGTCATGGGTAACTTACCCGTTAGACAAAATAAAGCAGGGGTTAGTGAAGTAGATTTAAGAGATACTGGTGGATTTATTCCTCCAGTTGGAGTAAAAGAAAAGGCAGATGACGTTCCTGCAATGTTATCTAATAATGAATTTGTAATGACAGCAGATGCTGTAAGAGCAGCTGGCGGTGGAAGTGTAAATGTCGGTGCTCAAAGGATGTATGATTTAATGAAAAATTTAGAGAGTAGGATAGCATAATGGCTGAAGTAGCAACACAAAGAATATTACCAGCTCCGTTTATTGAAGCAGCGGGTAAAACATATGTAGACGATTTACAAAAAGCAATTGGTGGTTTTAAAGATGCCGATCTTTCAACTATTTATGGATCAAGTTTTGTAGCTCCTGAATCTGATCTTACGACACAAGCAAGAGGATTAGCAACTGGACTTGGAGGATATGAACCATATCTTACACAAGCTGCAGCATTTACAGGCGCACCTACTACTGCTCAAATACAAGCTTATACTTCTCCATATCAAGCAGATGTTATTAAAACAACGTTAGATGAATTTGATGTTCAAGCAGCTAAAGGTATCCCTTCATTAGCAGCGGCAGCTTATGGTGCTGATGCTTATGGCGGTGGAAGAGCAGGAGTTCAAAGAGCTGCATATCAAACAGAGAGTGATAGAAATAGAGCTGCACTAGAAGCACAATTAAGACAAAGTGGTTATAACCAAGCTCTTGCGGGAATGGATACAGACTACAGAAGAAATTTACAATTATCGACTGCTTTTCCTTCAGCAGTGGGAAGTCAGATAGCGGGCTTAACTACTCTAGGAACTGGACAACAAGGACAAGCTCAATCAATATTAGATGCTCAAAGACAATTAGCATCACAACAATTAATGCAACCATTAACTGCTGCACAGCAATATGGATCAGGCATCACGCAACTTATTGCAGGATATCCAGGTCAAACATCAACAACTACACAACCTTCACCTAGTCCATTATCAGCAGCATTAGGTACAGGCGCAACATTAGCGGGAATATACCGAGCATTTAATCCACCAACACAAACTTTTAAGATGGCATAAAAATGAGTAGAGTATTTAAAAGACCAATGTTTAGAAGAGGCGGTAACGTCGGTACTGGTATTATGACTAATGTGGTTGACAGATCTATGCATGCGGAGCAACCTTTTGTGGGACAAGATTATGAAAAAATGTTTATGGAAAAAATAATAGGAGCAGGTGGAGTTCCTCAAGGTATGGATCCTTTAACTTCTTATTTATTAGCCGCAGGTCCGCAAATTGCAAGATCAACTTCATGGTCAGATATGTTAGGTAATTTAGAAGGACCTAATAAAGCTTTAATAGAACAACAAAATAAAAAAGCAGAATTTTTAAGAAACTTAAAAACAGGGGCAGCTCAGTTTGGTTTAGAAAAAACAGCAGCTTTAGATCTTCAAAAACAAAAAGATGCAGCGGCTATGGCAAGAACTAAATATGTCACTGATGCCGATACAACTACGTTAGGAGATGCTGATAAAAAAGCACGAACAGAATATTGGTTTGATACTTATAAAGATCAAAACTTAGCTAGAAATAGAACTCAATATGATTTTGAAATTCAAGATAAAATTGTTGAAAAATTTGGAGATAATGCAGCGGGTCTTATTGAAAGTCCTAAAGCACGAGATAAACTTTTAAAGAAAGGAAATGTAGGTAAAGTATATTACGATATTAGTGATGGAAAAGTTAAAAGAGTAAGAGATACTGCAGAAGGTTATGTATTTGAAGAAATTAATATTGATACATATACAGAAGGAAAAGCACTGGGTGCAGATACTTCAAAAACAACTTCCAAGAAAAAGAAAACTTTTAATCCTGAAGATATGTTTGCAGGAACAGGTTCAACAGATTTAGATAGAAGAATTAAACAAAGAGTTAGAGAAGATAAAAAAAGTATCCAAGAAGGTTTAGCCCAACAAACTGGCCCATTTAGATAGGAAACTAAATGGCTGAAGAATTTCTACCTTTAAACCCAGCTGAAAGAGATAACGAAACGGCATGGTACACAGCAACCGCCGCTGGAATTGCTTCAGGTATTCTTAAAATACCAGAAGGAGTTTTTTCATTAGGTGCCGAACTCATAGACTTAGGGGCTGATACTAACGCTGCAGCCGATGTAGAAAAATTTTTTGATAAAATAAATCCTTTTGAAGAAGTAGCTGAAGAAAGAGCTATTGGTAAATTAACTGAAGCATTAGTTCAAATTGGTGTACCAGGAACTATCGGTTTTAAAATGGCTAACAAAGCTGCACGAAATCTTACAGCTAAAGCTTTAAAAGCTAAAAGAAGCGGAGCTTACGCAAATTTAAAAGGTGAAAAATTAATGCAAGCTTTAGGGAAAGTTAAAGATCTAAATCAAAAATCTAAATACCCAAGATTTGCAGCGGCTGTTATGGGAGGCGCAGCTGGTGAAGCATTTGTGGCGGACATAGAAGACATTGGAACATTTGGAGATATGTTTGAATCAGGCCCTACTCAATTAGATAGAGATGAAAGTACAGGAAGAGAAGATGCTACTCGAAGTTTACTTAACAGATTAAAGTTTGGATCCGAATCTTTATTACTTACTCCTTTTGTTTTTGGAGCAGGGAAGTCAGCTAAACTTTTAGCTAACAAAGGTAAAGATCTTGCGTATAGTAATTCATCATTTGCTCGATGGTTAGATAAATATGTACGAGCGCCCTTTAGTCCAAGAGGTTCTTTAACTGATGAATTATTTGAATCTGAAAAAGCTAAAGAAGCTTTAATTGGAAAAGATAGGAATAGAGCTAAAGAAATAGTAGATAATATAACTAGAGAAGTAGATAGAATATTTCCAGATATGAAGAGTATGTTTGATAAATCTACCGCTAAAGAAAAAGATGCATTTATGAAAGGTCTTAATTCAATTTTATTTGAAGGAGATCTTCGTAAAAGTTTAGATCCCAAAAAATTAAATGATTTAATTGAAAAAATGAAATTAAGTAATGTGGGAGAAGAATCACGTCAAACTATTATAGGAGCTCTTAATAACTCTAGAGAAGAATTTGTTAAACTTTTAGATATGGTTCAAGTTAATACGGAAGGGGTAAAATTAAAAAAAGGTGTTAAAGAACTTCAAGATATTTTGGGAGATAGAATAACCAACTGGGTTGGAACCACTTATAAAATTTTTGAAGGAAGAGGAAAAGGCATCTTTAAATTATTTGATAGATATACTCCAACAGATGAAGCAAAACAAAATGCCATAAGATTTTTTAGAGAAGAAATTGCTAAACAAAACGGAGATGTAGCATTTAATCCGGATAGTAATAAATACATTATGCAAGCAACTAACCAAGTAAATGATTTATTAACTCAAGTAGGAAAAAGAAATCAACCTAAGCCATTAGACTTAAATAAGTATATTAATAAAACTATGGAAGGTAAACCAGGGGGAGAAACTATTAAAGCTATTATTGACGAAACTAATGCTCCACCAAAAGTAATTAGAGAGCTCTTAGGAGAGATACAAGATCCAAGATATTCTATTTTTAATGCGGTCACTAATCTATCTTCTGTAGCTCGAATGACAAATTATATAAGTGATGTAGCTACTAAAAATGCACAGGTTCAAGCTAGAGGGGGAAGAGGATTTTTTTGGGACAATGAAGATATTGCTAAGCAAGCTGTAAATCAGTTAGAAACAGGAATTGAATTAGTAAAAGTTAATGATGTAATAGGAGCTATTCCTGGAACTAGAAGTATTATTACCCCGTTTACTAACGAAACAGTTACCACCAGAGAGATAGCGGAAGCTATTAAAAATGCAAACGGAGTAGCAAGTGGTCTTCAAGGATTTGTAAGAGGAGAAGGAAAAGAAGGGGCTGAAGCAGCAGCCAGTTGGTTTTATAGAAATTTATTATTATTTCCCAAAGGAGTTTCCCAATTAGCTAAAACCGTTTTCTCTATTCCTACTCACTTACGAAATATGTTTAGTGCAATTGGTTTCTCTGGAGCTAATGGTATTTTATTTGAAAACCCCGCACTAGTAGCCAAAGCTTTTAGAGATGGATTAAAAATATCAGGGTTAACTAAATTAAGACCATCAATGAAACCAGCTGAATTACAAGAAGCATATAGGGAATTATTAGAACTTGGGGTGGTAAATCAACAAGTTCAAATTGGAGATTTAAAAGCTTTATTACAAGACGTAAGATTTGGAGAACAAGCATATAATACAGATTCAATCCTTAAACCTTTTATGGCTAGGATGAGAGGACTTAAAGATTGGTTTCAAGGGAAATACGTAGCGGAAGATGATACTTTTAAAATTACTAATTATATGGTCGAACTTGAAAGATTAAAAAAGCAAGCACTCCGAAAAAATTTAGATATAGCAGATCCTGCAGTTGAAAAACTTTTAAAACAAAATGCAGCCAATATAGTTAAAAACACTGTACCTAACTATGCATTTGTTGGATCAGCTGTAAGAACAGCTAGATTATTACCCATTGGTAACTTTATGTCTTTCCCTTCGGAAATGATTAGAACAACTACTAACATTGCCGAACAAGGTATAAAAGAAATGAGACATATCCCTGCGGCAGGTACAAGAATAAAAGGAAGTAATATAGGTTATTTAGTTACAGAAGTATTAGAA
>Ga0114934_10001017_pt1 | contig 18279 bp, 14 predicted proteins | sample 4SBtaG_2_FD_99695 | JGI IMG/M metagenome (GOLD analysis project Ga0114934, IMG submission 99695) | Deep subsurface microbial communities from Kolumbo volcano to uncover new lineages of life (NeLLi) - 4SBTROV10_white metaG | ecosystem: Environmental > Aquatic > Marine > Volcanic ...
AAAGCTGCGGCGGATGAGAATTTTAGTTTACTTTCCCCGAAATCGCACAAATCCAAATTTAATTCTCTTGTAACCGTACTACTGAGGATAGCAGCATGATCGTTTTCAGGAAACTTCAGTTTTCATTAAAAATTGAAAATTTTACGAAACATAATAAATCCGGTAATAATATGTCGATCAAATTAGAGCTATATTCCTTATTTTCAACTAATTTTTCCGGTTTTCCGTTCAATTTAAGTGTTAAAACGCCGTTTTTTTATGGTCGATGTAAAAAAGCCACACCAACTCCTTTTTCCATATCAGGAATAAAGGCCCGGAAAAATTTCCTTCAGCTTTTTTTTCAACAGCTCAATACCGCCCTCATGGATCGTATCCATATAACTCTGATAGGCTAAAATTCGGCATTGCTGAAAAATATATGCATTCTGTTTGGCTGGGTTCTTTACGGCTGCAAACAAGACAACGATCTCCTGGCCGACATCGCCCGATCCTTCTTTTCCTTTTTTCAGTGCCCGATAGGGAAAAATTATGCCTTTATTGTCAACCCTAATCATGGGCTGCGGCCTTAAATTTGATATAAAAATATTCTGCTTGGCCAGTTGAGTCAACATGGCCTGCTTGACCTGCGCTGGCACCAGGTCCTTTACATTATTGATGGAAGATAGCTTTTCAGCAAGCTGTGAGGGATTTCCTCCTTTTTGAAGGGTTTCACAGGTTTTTATGTTTTTTCGTATCGTCTCAAGCCTTGGATCATCTGCCGGAAATTTCTTCTTAACGATTGCCAGGGACTGCTTGAAAAAATCAACGGCATGGCCGTATTTTTTCTCCGCATAATACAAACCGCCAAGATTATTCATAATCTTTGCCGCATCAATGCTGTTCCTGCCGCTTATCTTTGTTATTATTGCAAGAGCTTTCTTATATGTAGATTCTGCTTTTTGCAAATTCCCATTGGCCTGATAAGCCAATGCCATAGTTTCCAAACATTTTACAGTTGCCAGATTCTCCGCTCCATGCTCCCTTTCCGCCTTTTTCAACGCAAGGGTAATCGTTTTAAGCGCTTTTGAAGACTTATTCTGCTGCAACAATGTCATTGCTTTATTATTAAGTTCTTCCACAGTTTTATTACTATCCCTAGAACATCCCGCACAGCATGCCATAATTAACAACATCACCAAAATTGTATGATATAAGCGCTTCATTGGATTCCCTTTATAAAAGATTGAAGATTTGATGGGGTTAAATACGTCTATACCTTATTGATCAAAACAGCTCCAATCCCAAATCACGCAATTTCCAATATCAACCAAAACTTGAAGAATCAACCCTTTTCAGCCGGCCGGACATCAACTTTTTTTTGAGGAGAAAAAATATCATCTTTAAATTTTAAAAGGATGCGTGTAGCTTACGCTTTAATTTAACATCATTAAACTGTTCACAAAATTGATGAGCAATTGGGGTCAAAATCCTTAACCGGCCGTCGGAAATTTATCCTGCATTGAGACTCAATTGAATATATTATTGAATCTCAATAGGAGGTTAAGTATGAAATTTTTAAGCGTCAGGGATCTAAAAACAAAATCATCACAGGTATGGAGCGAATTGTCGGATCAAAAGGAGATGGTCGTGACAAGCAATGGCAGGTCGATTGCCCTTCTTTCTTCGATTAACGAAAACAATCTGGAACAAGTTCTGACAGCCTTTAGACGGGCACGGGCAGCAGATGCCCTGGCGTCCATCCAGTACGAATCAATTCAGCAGGGGACCGATGCCATATACATAGATGAAATAAATGCTGAAATCAAAGCAGCACGATCTAAACGTAAAAAATGAAATTCGTACTGGATACAAACATTCTTGTCTCCGGATTGCTGACCCCTTTCGGTTCAAGCGGTGAAATCTTAAGAATGGTGTTCTCCGGTGAACTGACTTTGTGCCTCGATGCCAGAATTTTAGCCGAGTATAAGGATGTCCTTCACCGGCCAAAGTTTAAATTCAACAGGGATCATATCAGCGTATTGCTTGACTTTATAAAACAATACGGGCACTTCTCTTCAAGTGCGCCGCTAAAGACGCGATTGCCTGACCGCGACGATGAATTTTTTCTAGAAGTTGCCATTGCCGGGCAGGCTGTGTCTTTGGTTACCGGAAACAGCGTTCATTATCCAGCTTCGCCTTTTAAAGGGATAAATATTCTCACCCCTTCCCAGTTTGTCGAATTTTATCGTAATCAAGATAAATCGGGCGTTTAGGGAAATGGAAAATATTAAAATACTGTTTACGAAAAAGTGCGTATCTCATGCACTACATACTTTAAGCAGGTTTGACTGCTTTAATTAAAAGCGAACCGGCAAATTCGCATAAAACAGGACATTTTTCTAAAAATATTCCCAAACGACTTACACTTTTTATGAGAGCGGGAGCCGTAGAAGGATGTAACCAGTCAAAAGGTTTTATAACAGGTGATGTAAAGCCGGACGCGGTTAATTCCCGCTGCAACCTCCATCGCAAGAAAGGATTCTCGTCCGGAGAAACTTCGGGAAATAAAGTCCGAAATTTAAACATGAAAAACACCTGAGGGTTTAACTGATTGGGTTCTGCAAAACTCAGAAACCCGCCAGGCTTCAGAAGGGAATAAATCTTTTTCAGCGCCGGTTCAAGTTCCAGATGGTGAAGCACGGAAGAGCCGATAACAGCATCAAACTCTCCCTCAAGGTCATTGTCCTCAAAACGCCCTTCAACAAAAACAACATTGCCGTTGATATTTCTGTTTCTGGCCTTTTCAATCAACTCAGCAGATATATCTATTGCAATGAGATCCACACCAAATTTAGCAAAAATTTCAGTAAACAAACCGGTACCGCAACCGATTTCCAACACCCGCAATCCTGGTTTTAAACCCGCCGCTGTGGCAATCATCTCTCCGCGACGTTTTGCCCGTAATCGACCGGCCGGGGTATCCCATCCCCAGATTGATTCCGTATTTTGCTGAGCCAAAAATCGCCCGTGCTTGATTTCACGATAAACCTTATTGTTCATCAGCTTCAATTCTCTTCATCAGTTATTGTCACGTCCTTTTCAACACAATCGTTGCGAACATAGCAAGCGAACCCATCAAAGGAGAAAACTTATTTTCAAATTTCCGGCAAACATCAAACAGGGTTGCCGGCACCAACGACCTCATGGTCACCCCCCTGGATAAAAGATAAGCAAAAGGCGTATGCAGCGAAATCGATTCTATTGTAAGAAATGAAAACTCTTTTTTAAAAATATTCACATCCCGGTCAAAAACGATCCATGGCAAGGCTGAATTGGCGGAAGACAACGGGCCTCCCGACGGAAAATGCCAGTTTTCGGCATCAGGACAAAAAGGCTCGTAATGAATATATCGGTAGACAAACCTTGACCACCCGGTACACCATGGCTCAACCATTACGATGACCCCGCCCGGCTTTAAACAACGTTCAGCTTCCGCCAGAAATAATTTCACCCCCGGGATATGGTGAAAGACATCCACCATGACAATCCCGCGCAGTGAGGAATTTTCAAACGGAAGATACTGGCCGTCCAGGACAATGTCAACGCTGGATACCCGAAGGATTTCAGAGGTTATCAAGCCGGGAAGATGCTCTTTAAAAAACCCCGCCCCTGACCCGAGTTCAAGCACCGGACCTTCCACATCCAGGGGAAGCGCATCCGAAATTTCCGAATACCACTGCTGATAAATCCGGCGCAAAAAAACATTTTTTTTCAAGATCCTTGAAAAAATCAGGTTGGAGTCCGGCGCATCTATGTCGATGCCGCGGGCCGCAGGGTGGATAAGGCGCGCCTTTAACCCTTCGAGAACAGATCTCATACGAACTTTATCCGCTTTGCGGCAAAAACCACCATTTTAAGCAGCAGCCATCCATGCCGCCACCTGCTGATATTGGTGTCCCCGTATATCCTTGAGCGGTATCGGACCGGGACCTCAACGATCTTCAGGTTCAGCTTTGCCGCACCGAACAGCAGATCAAAATCGCCGAACGGATCAAAGTCACCAAAATATGAACGGTTATCCGCAAGCCGCTCATAATCCTTTTTCCACATCACCTTGGTGCCGCACAGAGTGTCCTTAATCGGCTGTTCCAGCAGCCATGAAAACGCAAGGGAAAAGAATTTGTTGCCGAGGATATTAAAAAACCGCATGGCCTGATCTTCCATGGGATAAACCAGCCTTACCCCGTTTATAAACTCACCCTTGTTGGTTGCGATCGCATCCACAAACCTGGGCAGATCCTCAGGGGGTACCGTCATATCCGCATCAAGGATCATCAGGATGTCCCCTTTGGCCTTTTCAAACCCGAGCCGGACCGCATCCCCCTTGCCCTTGCCGGTCTGCCGGTACACCCTGGCATCTTTATCCGGAAAATTTTTGATCATTTTTTCAATGGTTTCAAAGGTGTTATCCGTTGAATGTCCTTCAACAAAAACAAGCTCTGTCCGGCTGCCAAGTGGGGGCACCCGTTTGAAAATATCCTCGATATTTCCGGCTTCGTTCCGGGCCGGCACAATCACCGAAACCGACGGCAGTACTTTGACCGCATCCGTCCCCGGCGCGGGCCGGGCCACGATAAAATTGGTCAGGCAAAACCAGCGAAAAGGGATAATGTTCGCCAGAAACCGGTTGAAAAAAGCGGCCAGAAAACCCCAAGGCAGGGGCAACAAAATTTTCGACCGGTCGTTGATCGCCTCAAAACCCGCAAGCTTAAGCAGATTGATCACGTCGTTTTGCGCCAGCCAGTTCTGGGGAAGGAGGTCCGCGCCTTTGCCGAGCCAATTGACCACGCCAAGGGGAACTTTCCACAAATTGCTGTAAAAATTGATGATGACCCGGGTTCTGGGATGACATAGATGATGAAGGTTTTCAAAAACCGTTTGAACGTCCCAGAGGTCATTGACCAGGTCGGATAAGATGATGATGTCAAACGGACCGGCAAGGGGAAGCTCATGGGCATCTGCTTGAAGAAAGCAACAATTCGGATGTTTATCTCTTGCTATTTTTACCATGTTAAACGAAAAATCAACCCCAAGTCCAAAAGATGGCTTCAAAGACGCCAGAAGATCGCCGTTGCCGCATCCCAGCTCAAGTATTCGCATGCCTGATGAAACCATGAGGCGGTAATACTTCTGCAGCAGTTTCTGATAAAACGCCCCAAGCCTTTGGGGATCATTTTTCTGATCAGACACATTATCCCAGTGCGCAATCCGGTCTTTCCGGTATTGATATCCTGGTTCCGTCATGTTTCCTGCAACTCCCTCCGCTTCCAACAAAATTGATCCATTTAAATTTTGCTTTTCTTAACAGCTAAAGGATGCTATTTCAAGTCTAAGTTTTTTATGAATTCTCTTAAAACCATCGGAATAAACACCATGAAAGATAAACTTCCCCTGATTGACCGGTTCAGGCATCCGGCATCATCCAGGCTGCTCATCAGCATCCTTCTTTTTATCATTACCATTGCCGTTTATGCACCGGTCAGACATTATGACTTCATCAATTTCGATGATGGAGGATATGTTACAGAGAACAAGCATGTGCAGCAAGGGTTTACCATAGACTCCATCAAATGGGCGTTTACGCTGATAAAACATAACGAAAAGGCTTACTGGCATCCGGTCACATGGCTGTCGCACATGGCGGACTGCCAGTTTTTCGGGCTAAACCCCGGCATGCACCATCTCTCCAGCCTGTTCTATCATATACTTAACGCCATTTTGCTTTTCCTTGTCTTCAGCCGGATGACGGGCTCATTATGGAAAAGCGCTTTTATCGCGGCATTGTTTACCCTGCATCCCATCGATCTTGATTCGGTCGCATGGATTTCAGAACGGAAAAGCCTGGTTTCAACCTCATTCTGGATGTTCACCATGCTCGCCTATGCCCATTATGCATCCCGGCCTTCGATGAAAAGATATCTGCTTATTTTAATCGCATTTTCATTGGGTCTTATGGCAAAACCCATGCTGGTTACGCTTCCATGCGTACTTCTGCTTCTTGATTTCTGGCCGCTTTACCGTTTCAAATGGGCTCAACATTATGAAAACAGTGATACAACGACAAGGCCCGCATCCGCCCCCGTCTTCCAAAAAGCAACAACATCTCGCCTGGTTTTGGAAAAGATCCCTATGCTGGTACTCTCTTTTACAGCGATCTGGCTGTCATATGTTTCTCTTCAAAAAAACAGCCAGATACTGGATACATCAATATATCATCCGATCTCTCTTCGTCTTTCCAATGCCCTGGTTTCGTATATTGTTTACCTGTGGAAGATGATCCGGCCCATAGATCTTGCGATCTTCTATCCTTTTCCGGCACAAATTCCAATCTGGCAACCCATCGCAGCAGCAATCGCGCTGATCATTGTGACGGCCCTGATCATTATGAACGCAAAAAAATCCCCGTATCTTGTGACCGGCTGGCTATGGTTCCTCGGAACACTTGTGCCGGTTATCGGCATCATTCAGGGGGGCCTCTGGCCGCAACTGGCAGACCGCTGGGCATATGTCCCGTTTATCGGGTTATATATTATTGTTGCATGGGGGGTTCCGGATATATCCCTGCGGCTACGTTCAAGGATCATCCTCCCGGCCATTTTAGCACCAGGCATCATAATGGCCCTGATTATCTTAACCTCTGTTCAACTGGGAAACTGGAAGAATTCATATACCCTGTTCCAGCATGCCCTTGATGTCACCTCCGGCAATTATATCGCCCATAACCAGGTAGGAAGCTATTTCGCTAAAAAAGGAAACCACAAAGCGGCAATGCAACATTATTTAAAAGCCTTTGAGATAAACCCTTCTTATATCATAACACTTAAAAACTTAGGAAATGAATCGGTCCGGATGAATAATTACTCTCAGGCGCTTAAATATTATAACGATGCCTTATTACGATCCCCCTTTGATGCCGGATTATTTAATAAAATCGGCAACACCCTGATCCGCATGAAAAAAACAGACAAAGCCATCGGTTATTACCTCCAGGCTATCGATATTGATCCGAATGATCCAAAATTTTATAATAACCTCGGCGCGGCATACTATATAAAAGGCGAAACCGGCCCGGCGATTAAGGAATTTACAAAAGCCATAGAGATTTTACCCGATTATGCAGAGGCTTATTATAACATTGGTCTTGCCCTGGAAAAAACAGGAAAGACGGACCAAGCCGTAAAAAACTATTTAACGGCACTCCGGATTGATCCGGATTATAAAGAAGCTCACAACAGCCTTGCCAATATTATGTTTAAGACGGGAAATATGACAAAAGCGATTCAGCATTATAAGGAGGTGCTGCGCATCACCCCGGAGGATGCGAAGGCGCATTTTAACATCGGTGTTGCATATTATAATAACAACCAGATCCGGCAGGCCGCAGGCCATTTTCAGGAAGCCTTGAGAATAGATCCAAATTATCTCAAAGCCAGAAATGCGCTGATCCAGGCGAAAAGAACCCTGGCAGAATAACCGGCCCATTAAATTAAAAACAATGGAAACCAACTTTTCAAAAAAAATTGATTCAATTCCAGACATCATATGGCGCACAGGCATTTTCCTGTTTATCATCATATCTACACTTCTTACCTACCATGGTATCGGGACACACGATTTTATCAACTTTGATGACGATTTATATGTCACCAAAAACCAGCATGTCATCCAGGGGATTACGCTCGATAACATCATCTGGGCGTTTAAACCGATAAAAACCGATGAAAAAGCATACTGGCACCCCATCACATGGCTCTCCCACATGCTGGATTGTGAGATGTTCGGGTTGAACCCCGGCATGCACCACATGGTAAGCCTTTCTCTCCATATCATAAACGCCCTGCTTTTATTTATCATCTTCAGCAAAATGACCGGTGCTCTCTGGAAAAGCGCCTTTATTGCCGCCCTGTTCGCATTGCACCCCATAAACGTGGAATCCGTGGCATGGATTGCGGAAAGGAAAAACCTACTCTCTACCCTTTTCTGGATGCTCACCATAATAGCTTACATTTATTATACCAAACGACCTGGCTTCTTAAGATACCTGCTGCTGCTGATCATGTTCACAATGGGGCTTATGTCAAAAACAATCCTCGTGACCCTTCCATTTGTCCTTCTTCTACTTGACTACTGGCCATTAAAACGATTTGAAGTTGATAGATCCGTCATACGCCGCCTGATCGCAGAAAAAATCCCGCTGCTATTAATCGCCGCAATGGCTTTCGGCATTGTCCTCGTTTCCCTGCAACACACAGGCCAGATCATGCCTGCGGATAAAGTTTCAATGGGGCTTAGACTTTCTAACATACCGCTATCATATATTAAATATATCTCAAAAACCTTCTGGCCGACCGGACTGGCCGTACACTATCCCTTTCCTGATGCCCTGCCGTTATGGCAACCGGTCTGTGCCGCTATCATACTCATCGTAATCAGCATCCTTGTCGTTTTCCGGGCCAAAAAAGAACCCTACGTCTTTTTTGGCTGGTTCTGGTTCACCGGTACTCTGTCGCCGGTAAGCGGAATCATCCAGGGCGGTCTCTGGCCGGAGATGGCGCTCCGCTGGCTTTATATACCGGCGATCGGTCTGTTTATCATGCTGGTATGGGGCTGGGATAAAATAAGCTCAGGCCTGCCCAGTCGTTACGCCATAAACACGGTTCTTGCGGTTATAATCCTTGCGCTCCTTTCGATTACATCCAGAAAACAATTGACCTACTGGCAAAACAGCATATCCATTTTCAAACACACGATTCAGGTAACCGATAGAAACCCGATTGCTCACCTGAACCTGGGCACGGCGCTTGCGGCAAACGGATTGATAAAAAAAGCGATCGATCAATATAACATCGTAATGCAACTTAACCCAAATGATTCCAAGGTACAAACCGATCTGGGGAATGCTTATTTCAGGACAGGGAAGTTGAAAAAAGCTATATATCATTACCGTATGGCAATGCAGCAAAGGCCGGACAACGTCAAAGCACTGACAGATTTGGCCAATGCATACGCCACGGCAGGGTATATAGATAAAGCAATAAGTCATTATACCAAGGCACTTGAGATTAAACCTGACAATCCAAAGATACATTACAACCTCGGCGTAATGTATTATAAGAACAACCGAATCAGCGAGGCAATCCAACATTTCCAAAAAGCGCTCAAATTAAAACCGGATTACAAACTGGCTGAAAATGCATTGAACATGCTGGAAACCCCCGGCCATAACAGATAAAAAGCTTTTCATGGTGAGAAATCACCACTGTATCAATAAATAACTGGTTAGTCATTTCAAACAGTTGCAAACGACTTATTTGGAAGTCACAACATCCAATAACCATTAATAATATACCATGTTCAAGGACAATCATATGAACATACAGAACAAAGGGCTTCAATCTTCCATTCTCATGCTGTTAATTGCTTCCATTTTTATCCTTATAGGATTCTTTCTGTATGCCAATACTCTGCATGCGCCTTTTATCTATGATGATATACGAAATATCGTCGAAAACAATCATATCCGAATGACAGAAATTACCCCCGGACAGATAAGCAGAATACTCAAAAGCCCATCTCCCCGCCCGGCCGCCAATTTCAGCTTTGCCCTCAATTATTATTTCGGAAAATACAACACTTTCGGGTATCACCTGGTTAATATTATAATCCACATAATCAACGCTCTCCTCCTTTTTATTTTTATAAAAATCACCCTTTCCCTGATGCGTCTTTATGGAAGCGCCGGGAATTTGTTTTCGCATACCGGCTCACAATCATCAAATTATCCAATGCTCATAGGATTTTTCACTGCTCTGATCTGGCTTGTCCATCCGGTAAACACCCAGTCGGTAACCTTTATTGTTCAACGCATGAATTCCATGGCGGCGATGTTCTATATGCTGTCCCTTTTATGCTATATCAGGGGCAGGACAATCCAGCTCGCTTCCCCAACCTCGAACAACCAACACAAAAATCCATGGATTAAACCCTGGATATACTTTTCATGCTGCGTAATTTCAGGTCTGATTGCACTGGCAAGCAAACAGAATACAGCCATGCTGCCGGTCTTTATCTTTTTATATGAATGGTTCTTTTTTCAGGATTTAAATTGGGATTGGTTGAAAGCAAAGCTTTTGTGGATTGTATGTATAATTTTTATGATGACCGCAATTGCGGCTGTTTATTTAAAAACAGGCAGCAAATCCCTGGCTTTATATTCGATTCAAAACTTCACGCTCCCCCAGAGACTGCTCACCGAATCCCGCGTGCTTGTCTACTATTTCAGCCTTATTTTTTTCCCCCACCCCTCAAGGCTGAACCTGGACTATGATTATCCAATCTCTACTTCCCTGATTAGCCCGCCGACTACCCTGATGTGTCTTTTTGTTCTTGCGGGGCTGGCTACGCTGGGTGTCATTTCAGCAAAAAAAAATCGCTTATTGTCATTTTCCATCCTCTGGTTTTTCGGCAACCTGGCCATTGAATCCTCGTTTATCGGGCTTGCCCCCATATTTGAACATCGCATATATCTGCCGTCCATGATGATTATATGCCTTTTTGTGATGCTGCTTTTCAGGTATGTCAAGGTTAAACAGATAGGCTACGGCATTGTTTTTATAGCAGTCGTTGTTCTTTCAACCTGGACGTTTCAGAGAAACATGGTCTGGCAGGATGCGGTTACATTCTGGCACGACTGCATTAAAAAATCGCCCAATAAAGCAAACCCTTACGATAATTTAGGTTATGTGTTGCTCGAAAAAAAAGATTTCGACCAGGCGATCTCTTATCTTAAAACCGCCATCAGGATCAACCCTGATTACGCAGAAGCTCATTACAACTTAGGCGTAGCCTATCAGGCAACAGGCCAAACCCAAAAGGCCATTGATAATTATCTTAAAACAATTCAGGAAGAACCCTATTTTGCCCAGGCATACTGCAACCTCGGGCATCTCTTCTATGAAAAGAAAAATTATCAAGAGGCAACCCGTTATCTTCAGCAAGCGTTAAAGATCAGTCCTGACTTGGCAGAAGCGCATAACAGCCTTGGGCTTGTGCTGAAATCTCAAAACAGGCCGGATCAGGCCATTGCTCATTTCCAGGCCGCCCTGGCAGCGAACCCTGAACTTGTTGCAGCGGACATAAATATCGGGACCTTACTTACTGCACAGGGAAAAACGGGTAAAGCCATGGCCTATTATTCGAAGGCCTTGACCCTTGATCCGGATAATATCCAACTCCATAATAACATTGGGAACATACTGGCAAAACAGGGGAGATTCGATGAGGCGATAAAGCATTACACCAGGGCATTGGAAATAAATCCCAAACAAATTATCACCCTTAATAACATGGGAAACGCCCTGCTTGCGATAGGGAAATATGATGAGGCGATCAGGCAGTATCAGGCGGCCCTGTCCATAGACCCGAAATTTAAAAATGCCCTTTATAACCTGGCTATGGTTTATGCTGTAAAAAAAGATTATGCAAAATCGATTGACGCATTTAAACGGATTTTAACCCTTGAGCCGAAAAACGCTGTGGCCGCATACGACATCGCCTGCATTTACTCCCGGCAGAACAAAAAAGAAGAAGCGGTGAAATGGCTCAAAAAAGCCGTGGACATGGGGTACAACAACCGGAAGATGATCAAAACCGATCAGGATCTTGAGAATATCAGAAGCACACCCTATTATAAGTCTTTAATCAAAAAACAGTAATAGCCATTTCAAGGTCTAATATGAAAACATCAGTCACGCCGCACATCCCCACAAGTAACAATCAAACTACGGATAGCACCAAAACACGGTCCGGGTTGATCTGCTTCTTTATGCTCGCGGTATTGATAATCACGGGCGCGGCGGTCTATTCCAACACCCTGCATTCCCCGTTTATGTTCGACGATGTACCCTTTATCAAAAATGATCCCCATATCCGCATGACCCGGCTCACGGCAGATAGGATCACGGAGGCCGCATTAAAGGGCAAGCCCAGGCATCGCCTGCTCCCCAACATCAGCTTTGCCGTTAACTATTACCTGGGCCGATATAATGTGCCTGGATACCATCTGGTCAATATCCTTATCCATCTTATTGTCGGCATACTTTTGTTTTTCTTTATCAAAACCACACTCAAAATACTGCCCGGGCGAACCGGCATATCAAAAAATTCGATTCTTATCCCTTTTTTTGCGGCCCTGCTCTGGTTGGTTCATCCGGTCAATACCGAGGCCGTAACCTATGTCTGCCAACGTATGACCTCAATGGCCGCCATGTTCTACATCCTCGCAATGCTCCTCTATGTAAAGGGGAGGCTATCCATAAGGTCTCGGAAGAAATCCAAACCCGCCATGTTCTTTGTCGGCTGCACGATTTCCGGGCTGTGCGCCGTAGCAAGCAAGGAGAACGCAGCAACGCTTCCCCTGTTCATACTTTTATATGAATGGTTCTTTTTTCAGGACTTAAAAAATATATGGACCAAAAAAAGGATCGCATGGGGATTGATCGCGATGGTTCTGTTTAGCATCATCGCCCTGGCCTACCTGGGTGAAAACCCCGTAAACCGAATTATGGCGGGATATACACGCAGGGACTTTACTCTTCCACAGCGGGTCATGACGGAGTTTCGGGTGGTGATCTATTACATCAGCCTGTTTTTGTTTCCATTTCCCGGGCGCCTCACACTTGAGCACGATTATCCCCTTTCTCATTCCCTGATCGATCCATGGACCACTATTTTAAGCCTTGCTGCAATCATCTGCCTGCTTGGCCTGGCAATAAAAATGGCGAAAAAGGATAGACTGGTATCCTTTTGTATCCTCTGGTTCTTCGGCAACCTGGTCATCGAGTCATCGGTGATCGGGATCGAAATCATATTCGAACATAGAAACTACTTGCCGTATATGATGTTCTGCCTCCTTTTTGTACTTATGGTCTTCAGACTTGTCAAAAACAGACCTGTCGCCATCGGGCTGCTGTGCGCAATAACGGCAACCGCTTCGGTCTGGACATTTGAGAGAAACACCTGCTGGCAGAACGAACTTACCTTTTACCAGGACTGCGTAAATAAAGCACCCGGCAAGCTGCGGCCGCTCAATAACCTGGCAACCACGCTGGCGATGCAGGGCCGATTAAAAGCGGCGATCCCTCTTTTTTTAAAAATACTGGAAACGGACCCGGAATATATTAAGGCCTACAACAGCCTGGGCAACATCCTGGTGCGTCAAAATAAAATCGAAAAGGCACTTAATTACTATATAAAGGCATTGATGATCCCTCCCGATAAGGTTTCATATAATATTACCGACCTTGCCTCGGTCCATTTCAACCTAGCAAGTGTTCTGCTAAGCCGGCAGATGGCCGATGAAGCGGTTTATCATTATAAAGAGGGGCTGAAATTAGACCCGAATAACGCTGAAGCGCACTTTCTTATAGGAAAGGCCCTGATGGAGCAGAAAAAATTTGCAGAAGCTGCGCGCCAGTTCAAAAAAGCGCTGCGGTTAAACCCCGGGCTTGAAGATGCAGAAAAAAACATGAAGCACCTGGAAAAAATCAAAGACAAGTTCTCCGGCCGGAAAAGAAAGCCACCACTGAAAACAATAATCTATCCTGTTAACGCCGCCCTCCATTTCAGGCTCGGCACGCTTTATCAAAATCAAAAAAAATATGATATGGCAATCAATGAATATAAAAAAGCACTGCTGATAAACTCGAAAGACACCCTGGCGCTGCACAACCTTAAGGCATGTTTTGCGATTAAAAAAAAATCTTGACATCTATTTAAACCTTTATTAAATGTATAAACGTTGTTTATGACCCTTGTTAAGATTGGTTAAAACAGCAGAAAAAACCGTAAACCTTATCAGCTTAAAAGCCAAAAAAGGAGGTGATGCCGGATCTAAAATAAAAACTAGAGAGAACTAATTGAATTCGATTGATTTTATTTCCACAACCTAATTTAGATGGGAGAGTAAAAATGAAAAAGTTAGCTCTTATTTTGGCTATTATGATGATAATTCCTGGCACTGCTTTCGGTATGCAGATGCTTAACAACCAAAGCATGGATCAGATCACGGGTCAGAGCGGTGTATCAATCGCTTTTGACGATGTACAGATGTTTATCAACATCGATAAGCTGGCATGGGTCGACTGCGACGGGTTCACAATGGCTAGTCATAGCGGCGGCATCAATGGGACATGCTCGGGTTCCGGCGCCATGGTGAGCATGAATAACTTCCAGATTGACGTGTTAAACGTCAATGCGATTGTTGCGACTAGCGGCGCGGCCAATGGCTTGAAGTCCACCTCCTGCGGCAACATCAACCTGTTCTATACCTATGCTTCTACCGCACCCCTCGGCGGATGCGTCCAGTGGACCACCGGCCATACCCAGGGCCTTGATAACATGCAAGGTAGATTCCACGCACAGGCACTGACGATCGATGTAACCGACAAGCTGCCGGCATTGACCGAAGGCCTGAATAATAACATCCCGAGCATGAGCGGCGCCCTCAAGGTTGCCGGTGTTCTGATCGGCCTGCCGACCATGGAAATCTACATCAATGAAATGTACCTTGACATCACCATCGACGACCTGAACAATGAGACCACTGTTGCCAACAACGGCGACAGCTACGGGCATGTCCTGATGGATGGTATTGACGTTGCTTTCCTGAGTGGATGGATGGAAATCGCACCCCACTAAGATCGGTTAACAGAACGTCTCATTTGTGGGAGATAAAAAACACGGATGAGTACGTAACAACAGAAGCGAAGGGGAATACCCCCTTCGCTTCAACATTATGGCGGCTTTCATTATCTTTTTATCTTTACATCATATCTCAAGGAGTTGCTGCCATCCAAATCCAGTATACCATAAGATTGTTTTTCATTGCGGCCCTGTTGCTTGCAAGCGGATCTGCCCATGCCGGGCTCCAACCGATCGGAGATAAAAACCTCGATCAGATCTGCGGCCGAAGCGGCTTTTCCATGGCCATCAAAAACACGCAAATATTTGAGCATATTGATCGTTTTACCTACACATGCCCGGATGTTACCAAGGGCACCTGCGATGATGCTTATCTTTCCCTTGAGAATATAAAAGCCCATTCAAGAACTTGGGGCCCGGCCCTGTTTAATTATGATTCCGGGGACGTTACCCGAAGCGGAATTATTACTTTTGATGTTTCTGACTGCGCTGTTGCATCTGTTGAGGACTGGATAGATGGGACAGCGGATTCCGAGCATAAAGTAATGGCCGGCATAGGCTCCACCGACTGGGATCAGGACATCGCCTATTTCATTGGCGACATAAACTTCGGCGATCCCAATGAAGGAGGTATCAAGGATCTTGGCTGGGCCGATTTCGGCTCCTTTGATTTAACATCTTTTAAATATTTTACGGCTCCGCATGGAGACGGCATAGACATGGAACACGATTTTCAACTTCACATCGATACCCTCACCTATGGCTATCAAAGCAGTGCAACCAGCTGTAAGAGTCTTGCATTCAACAATATTCATATCGGCCAAACTTTTGGCTACGGTCTGGGAACGGACGATCCATCCGACCCGACAACCTGGTATACATCCACGGGAACCGATATCGGGGAATTTAAAATAGGGGATATATTCGGTGACGCCTCCAACTTTGTCAACTCAAACCCGGCAACCATAGATGCGACGGACACAAGTTGCAACGACACGCTTCCAACCAAGCATGCCAATGTTAAGCTGTACCTCCCACTCCAGGGTTCCATCCGCTTTGAACAGGCGGATTTCGGCGGCGTTGATTTCGGGCCTGGTGCCATTGACGGGATCAATGCCCACCGGCTGCTGATTGAATTTATCCCTTGATGCCATCCCTTCTTTTTTACAATTGCAGAATATACCTCTAAACCTATTGACACAAATAGCTCTTGCCTGTAGTTTCGACTTTCATTTATTATCACATTATCCTGATTCAACCTTTCTATAGGATAGGAGTTATTTCATGAAAAATTTCTTTTTGATCCTGGTCTTTGTTCTGTCTTTATGGCTTGTAATACCCAATAGATGTCCTGCAAAAACGAATGCCGGCGGAAATATTTTTAAGGAAAAGGCTGTTTTTCTTGGAAAACTTCCAGAAGGCCTTACTATCATCCCGAAATCATTAAAATACAGCTTTGATATCAAAAGCATCACTTATGTTGCCTATAATGACAAAAAAGAAAATATAGTATATCTGAATAATACACCCAGCCAGCTTTATTATGCCGTCCTTCGGGGCACGCCTATATTCAGCCCGGTCAAAAACCGTCATGCCTATATTGCTGCTTCACTCCCACACGGAAAGCTTATGTTTGTTGTAATCGATGGAAAACGAGGGCTTTCTTTTGATGCCATCGATCATCTGATATTCAGCCCTGATGATTCACGATATGCATACAGGGCTCAAAAAGGGGATAAAGAATGCGTGGTTGTGGACGGAAAGCCCGGACCTTTTTATGACGGAATCCCTATAGACAAAAATATGGTTTTCAGCCCCGACTCAAAGCATTTTGCATATGTAGCATTAAAAAACAACAAATGCGTCCTTGTCGTAGACGGCGTGGAAGAAAAAAAAGGCTTCAACTTCATAAAGGATGTCATTTTCAGCCCGGACTCCGCCCATATCTCCTATAAAGGCCGTATCGAAAAAAAAGAAAATTTTGAAAAATGGTGTCTTGTCACCGACGGAAAGGCCGGACCTGCCTTTAACCGCATTTTAAACGTGACCTACAGCATGGATTCAAAACATTACGCGTATATTGCGTTAAAGGACAGGAAAATGATGCTGGTTTTCGACGGCAAGGAAGGCGAATCCCACGATGGAGTCGGACTCCCCCTTTTCAGCCCGGACAACAGGCATTTTGCCTGCGCATACATGGACCAGGGAAAATGGCATATAGAAATCGACGGCAAGGCCGGACCCTCTTTTGACAGTCTCCTAAAATTCTATTACAGCCCCGACTCATCCAGGTATGCCTATACCGCCATAAAAGACAAAAAGTTCTATTGCGTGGTGGACGGGAAAATAAGCGATGGTTTTAAAAAGATTGTAGCCTTTAAATTCAGTCCTGATTCATCCCGGTACGCCTATGAAGCTGCTTTAAAACGAGGTGCATGCGTTATCGTCGATGGTGTCAAGGGTCCTCTTTATGCCAGTGTCGGGGAACCCTATTTCAGCCCGGATTCGAAAAATGTTGTTTACAAGGGACTTAGCATGGAACCGAAAAAACATTACTGGCATACCATTTTAAACGGCATTGAAAGTCCGTTGCCATTTTATGGCATCAAAGAATACCATTTCAGCCCGGATTCAAAACGCCTGGCTTATTCCGCGTTATATAATCGCGGCAAATCCGTCATGGTCGTCGACGGGAAGATGCAGACCATTGTCCGCATAAACGGGATGCCTTTTTTCAGCCCGGACAGCACGCATATCGCCTACCATGCCTTTACCATGGATAAAAAATGGGTGATTTTCGTAGACGGGAAACAGCTTGCTGGAGAATACGGCGGTTTTATGAAAGGAACGCCCATGGTTTTTGATTCTCCGACTCATTTCCATACCATTGCGCTAAACGATCCAGGGCCAACGTTTTTGCGTATCGAGGTGGATATTTCAGGCAATTTGCCATGAATCACAAGGACATATTTTTAAAAAAAGACGGACTTGAAAAAAACTCTTCATGCTGACAACTCGCCACTATATCAGCAAATAACTCATTTTTCATTTCAATTTATGTGAACGACTTATTTGGAAGTGCTCCCCGCTGCCGGAACCGAACCTATGAATAACTTTGAAAAAAATGCGCTTGAAATCTATTTAACATACATTCCGCACCCCTTTTTAAAATTTCAGTACAATTTTACTTGCTGTATTAATCTCTCAGGGCTCAACAAATACCGACTGGTTAACACCCATTGCTTGTAGATATTCAAGTTGAACAGGTTTTAACGGCTTGACCAATTGCCTTTCTCTTCCCGCTTTTGCTACCAATATGCTTAGAAACTTTGTTGTCATCATGAAGGAAGTAGGTCGATTGGTCTGACGATTTTTCCAACCGGTAATTTTGGTCTTTGTTTTGTCCAGATAACACCGCATACACCGCTCCATCAGACGCCAGATGAGAAGTGCGATAACCATTATCAATCCAAGAACTTCAATACGGCTTGGCTTTTTCAAAAAGATGCTGTTGACGATAACCGGATCCTTCAAAAATCC
>Ga0114934_10001018_pt1 | contig 18273 bp, 13 predicted proteins | sample 4SBtaG_2_FD_99695 | JGI IMG/M metagenome (GOLD analysis project Ga0114934, IMG submission 99695) | Deep subsurface microbial communities from Kolumbo volcano to uncover new lineages of life (NeLLi) - 4SBTROV10_white metaG | ecosystem: Environmental > Aquatic > Marine > Volcanic ...
AATGATATCGCGTACCACATCGGGATCGGCATTTTCGTTAATTGTAATCGCCGCCGTGGTGTGAGGCGCAAAGATCACACAAAGCCCATTTTTCACGCCACTTTCTGAAACAATAGTTTGAATCTCTGAATCCAGCCGAATAAATTCTGTGTGATTATGCGAATGAACAGAAATTGTTTGCAGCATTTTCATTCCCTCTTGAGCCTTAGTTACACATTAGACAAGTAGTAAAGGAATCCACCCTCAAATCTGAAAAAAGCTCTCACAACAAACCACCTATTTAATACCAAGGATTTTGTCTCGTTTAAGGTTCCAGTTCACCCAATCGGCCTTATTTTTCATTTGTTTCAAAGAAAAGGACCCCGCATATTTTACTTTCCCGTGTTTGTCGATCCTTAGCATCTGCATTTCTTTCACGATGTAGAGCCATTTTTCCATTGAAACTTCGTGCGGCCCCTGAATCTGATGAGGTCCCTGGATCTGATGGGGTTTGATCAATTTGGGCGTTATTTTTAGCCGGCTAATATCTTCTTTCGCATTCGAAACCTTGACTTCTCCCTTGTAAACCCGCACCTCGGAACTGGAATCGGATTCAAAACTAACCTCAAGCTTGGTTCCGGTTATGGCCGTACCTGCGACGGGTGTGTCCAGTTTAAATTTTACTTTTTTATTCTTCTTGGAAACCGAAGCCCACAGATCTCCACCTTCTACATTGATTTGAGTGGTTCTGACCTCTGAATCCTTCGATTCATCATAAAGCCTTACGATATCAATCGTGGTATTGGGGGAAAGACGAATGATGTCCAGCCCGACCAATTTGATTTCGGCCCGTGATCGGAGGTAAGTACGAACCTTCTCACCCCGTACCACGTCCGTATTTTTATGAGCAGAAATCCAATTTTCCTTCTGTGGGGTTTTCTTTTTTACCGTGCCATCAACATAGGTAACCACGCCCTTTTCTTCCACTTTTTCGGAAAACAAAAGATAGGGAACTAACAACAGAACGGCAAATAAAGACAAAACCCACGGAAGATGCTTTTTGTTTTTCACTGGATTACCTTTCGTTTCCTATTTATTATTCGGAGGTTTTATCGGATCTCTCTTCTTCTTTGGCCTTGCCATTATTGTTTTCTTTAATCACCCGAGCCACATCGGCAATACGATCTCCGGGATCGAGCTTAATAAGACGAATTCCCTGGGTGTTTCGCCCGATGATCGAAATTCCCTTAACCGGCTGACGAATTACAACTCCATGAGCGGTGATAATCATGATATCATCATTGTCCATAACCACCTTCATTCCTATCATCCGCCCCACACGCTCTGTTATTTTCAGGGCAATAATTCCCTTCCCTCCGCGATGCGTTAAACGATAATCGTCTATTTTGCTTCGCTTTCCATAGCCCTGTTCCGTGATGACCAAAAGGGTCGATTCCTTTTGAACAGGAACGATTCCAATTACGAGGTCATCCTCCATTAGATGAATTCCTCGAACACCGGCGGCATTTCGGCCCATTTCACGCAATTCGGACTCTTTGAAACGAATCGCTTTCCCGTAAAGTGTTCCCATAAGCAATTCCTTGGTTCCATTTGTCAACAACGCCTCGATAAGCCGATCGCCTTCATTAATTGAAATCGCAATAATGCCGCCCCGTCGAGGCCGACTAAATGCCGCCAGGTTTGTCTTTTTGACCAAACCCTTTTCGGTGGCCATAATGATGTAATGCTCTTTGTCAAAATCCTTCACGGGCAGAAAGGCCCGAACATTTTCATCTTTGGAAATTGCCAGAAGATTCACGATGGATCTTCCTCGCGACGCCCGACCACCCTCAGGAATTTCATACACCTTCAACCAATAGCACTTTCCTTTGTCGGTGAAAAATAAAATGTAATGATGCGTGGAAGCGACGAACAGATGCTCCACAAAATCCCCATTGATTGGCGAGGCACCTGTGTAACCTCTGCCTCCGCGCATCTGCCGCTTGTATCCGGAAACCGGAAACCGTTTAATAAATCCGTTATGGGATATTGTAATGACCATATCCTCTTCAGCAATCAAATCTTCAATCTGAAAATCCTCGACGCTGTTAATAATTTCCGTTCGACGGGCATCACCATATTTTTTTTGTAACTCAAGGAGCTCATCTTTTACAATTTTCATCCGCAATGCCCGACTGTCCAGAATCGCTTTCAATTCTGCAATAAGCTTAATGACTGCGAGATATTCATCTTCGATCTTTTTGCGTTCCAGTCCCGTGAGCCGTTGCAACCGCATGTCCAAAATAGCCTGAGCCTGAATTTCGGAAAGCTTAAAGTTTCGCATCAAATTGTTTTTAGCTGTCTTAGGATCTCGTGATTTTCGAATCGTTTGAATAATCGCATCCAGGTTATCCAGGGCAATTTTTAAGCCTTCCAAAACATGGGCACGTTTTTCCGCCTTGTCGAGATCGAATTTCGTGCGGCGCACAACGACTTCATGGCGAAAATCTACGAAATGTTGAAGGGCTTCTTTTAGATTCATCACTTTGGGTTGGCCATTGACCAAGGCCAGCATGATAACCCCAAACGTCGTTTGCATTTGCGTGTGTTTGTAGAGCTGATTGAGCACCACTTCTGCCTGAGCGTCTCGTTTTAGCTCAATTACGACGCGCATACCATCCCGGTCGGACTCGTCACGAATGTCACTGATTCCGTTAATTTTTTTGTTTCGGACCAAATCTCCCATTTTTTCCAGCAGGTTACTCTTGTTAACCTGGTAGGGAATTTCCGTGACGATAATCCGCTCTTTGCCGTTTTTCTGTGTTTCAATATTTGCACGCGCGCGAATGATTAATTTTCCCCGACCACTGGCGTAAATATTCGGTATTTCAGAAGCTCCATAGATGATCGCCCCCGTGGGAAAATCGGGACCCTTGATCGATTGCATAATGTCTTCAACAGAAGCATCCGGATTATCGATGATGGTCACCAGTCCGTCAATGACCTCCGTTAAGTTGTGCGGAGGAAAATTTGTCGCCATTCCCACAGCGATTCCTGATGCGCCATTGACCACGAGATTTGGCAAAACCGATGGAAGAACAACTGGCTCTTTTAGGGTTTCGTCAAAATTGGGAACAAAATCAACCGTGTCTTTTTCAATATCTCTTAACAATTCCAACGCAATTGGTGCCAATCTAGCTTCCGTATACCGCATAGCAGCCGCAGAGTCTCCATCAACCGAACCAAAATTTCCCTGTCCATCCACCAACGGATACCGCAGCGAAAAGTCCTGCACCATCCGTACCATTGAGTCGTAAACAGCCGAGTCACCGTGCGGATGATATTTTCCAAGCACCTCGCCTACAATTCTTGCGCTTTTTTTATACCCCCGATTGGGGAGCAAGCCCAAATTATACATTCCATAAAGCACGCGGCGGTGGACGGGTTTCAGTCCGTCACGCACATCCGGCAGGGCTCTCGACACAATAACAGACATGGAGTAGTCCAGATAGGACCCCTTCATTTCATCTTCGATTAAAACAGGTACAATTCTTTCTCGATTTACAGCCATCCCTATTTCTCTTCCTTAAAAATTTATATTCCAATCGATAGGTTTATTACTTTAGACGTCCAGGTTCCGGACATATTTCGCATTTTTCTCGATGAATTCCCGGCGTGGTTCCACATTATCTCCCATTAGCGTGCTGAAAATGCGGTCGGCTTCGAACGCCTCTTCAATATTCACCTGAAGAATCACGCGCTGCTCCGGATCCATTGTTGTTCTCCAGAGCTGTTGCGGATTCATTTCACCCAAACCTTTGTACCGTTGAATACTTACACCATCCTGACCAAGCATTTTAATAATCTCTTCCCGCTCGTCTTCATCGTAAGCGTAATATTCCTCCCGACCCTTAGACAACCTGTAAAGGGGTGGTTGGGCAATGTAAATGTGCCCAAGCTCAATTAATTGACGCATATAGCGAAAGAAAAATGTCAATAGAAGTGTTCGGATGTGAGCACCATCCACATCGGCATCTGTCATGATAATTATTTTGTAGTACCGCACTTTTTCCGGCTTTAATTCATTCCTGCCAACACCGGCGCCCAGCGCCGTAATAATTGTTCGGATCTCATCATTGCTAAGAATCTTCTCAAGACGCGCCTTTTCCACATTCAGGATTTTTCCCTTCAGTGGCAAAATTGCCTGAAATTGACGATCTCGTCCCTGTTTGGCCGATCCGCCAGCCGAATCACCTTCGACCAGGAAAATCTCTGCGTGTTCCGGATCCCGAATGGAACAATCCGCCAGTTTTCCGGGCAGCCCACCGCCATCCAATGCCGTTTTTCGCCGTGCCAGTTCCCGCGCTTTTTTGGCTGCATCCCGGGCGCGGGCCGCCAGGGCACATTTTTCCACAACCTTTTTTACCACCGAGGGGTTTTGCTCGAAAAATGCATTTAAACCCTCTGAAACGATCGAATCAACAATTCCCTTAACCTCGCTATTTCCCAGCTTGGTTTTTGTTTGACCCTCAAATTGGGGGTCTAACACCCTTAGACTGATGATCGCCGTAAGTCCTTCCCTGACGTCATCTCCAGTGAGACCGTTTTTAAGCCCTTTTGTCAAGTTATTCTTAATGGCATAATTGTTAATTGAACGGGTTAGAGCCGATTTAAACCCCACAAGGTGTGTTCCGCCTTCAATCGTAGGAATATTATTCACGTATGTGAAAATATTTTCGGTGTAGGATGTGTCATATTGGAGCGCCACCTCAACCTGAACATTTTCTTTATTGCCGGAAACGTAAATCGGCTTCTTGTGAATGGGCGTACGGTTCTGCTCAAGATACTCAACAAAAGATACCAAGCCCCCCTTGTAGTGAAACTCCATTTCGTCACCGCTAAAGGCATCTTTTAGCACAATTTTTATCCCCGGGTTTAGAAAAGCAAGCTCTCGAAGCCGATTAGAAAGGGTGTCAATAGAATATTTTACCTTTTTAAAAATTTTCTGGTCGGCCATAAAATGAACCTTTGTCCCCGTTTTCTTGTGCTTACCGATAACCTTCATATCGGTGACGGGCTTTCCCTGTTCATATTTTTGGTAATAGATTTTTCCGTCGCGGTATACCTCTACCTCCATCCATTCAGACAAAGCATTTACAACGGACACACCTACCCCGTGCAAACCACCGGAAACTTTATAGGTATTTTTATCGAATTTTCCACCTGCATGAAGTGTCGTCATTACCACTTCCAGTGCAGGGCGTTTTTGAACTGGGTGAATGTCCACCGGAATGCCACGGCCATCATCCTCAACCGTAACGCTATTATCTTCATGAAGCGTAACCATGATTAATTCGCAATAGCCTGCCATTGCTTCATCAATACTGTTGTCAACCACTTCGTAAACGAGATGATGAAGTCCCTTTGAGGAAACGTCACCAATGTACATCGCCGGTCGCTTACGGACGGCTTCCAATCCCTTTAAAACCTGGATTTTTCGGGCATCGTACGATTCGTGAGATTGTTTCTTTTCCACTTCCTTCTTTTTAACTGCCATATTTTCTTTTAAGCCTCCAAAAATACTCTTATTTTAGAATGATATCCGTGATGATATTCATGCCAATTCTGTTGTTCAAGCGATTTATAATGTCTCTTTTCAAGTAACTGAGCTCCGTTCTCCAGCTTGGGTTTTCCACGTGTACAAAAAGGATCCCATTTTCCACGCTCTCTGCATGAGATATTTTAGATATCTTTTCTCCTACCACTTCATTCCATACAAGCAGGGCCTGATTCTGATATACTTTTTTTTCAATATGAAGATCCCGCAGGAGCTTTTTTAAGACAGACCCTAATTCAGCGGTTTTTTTCATTCTTTTTGTCCAACCTCCGTATGCGGAACCTGATTAGTATTGTCAATAAAAAAATATGAAATTTTCTTGCTTTTTTCCAGTTCTGAGTTGATTTTTAGATCCATATCACTCGTGGTCAAAAACACTTGGCCTATTTTGGCAAAATACTCTGTAATATTTTTCTCTCGAATGTTGTCGATTTCCGTATACACATCATCCAACAGAAAAACAGGACGTTCTCGTTTCCTTTGGTATACGTAGAAATACTCTGCAATTTTTAGGGCGATAACCGCTGTCCGGTGCTGCCCACGAGAGCCAAATTTTCGCAAGTCCCAACCGTTATTTAAAAACAAAACTTCATCACGATGAGGTCCTATTTTCGTGTTTCCCCCCATAATCTCAAAATTTATGTTTTTTCCCAATTCGCTTAAAAATACATCCTTTTCGTAAAATTCCTCCTTAAAAGACGGAGAATAAACAATAGAAATTTCTTCTTGTCCCAGTGTTAATTGGGCAAAAATGGGTTGTAATATTTCCTGGAAATTCTCTAAGAATTCTCTGCGCTTTTGGGTTATTTTCTTGTTTAGTTCAAAAATTTCCAGATTCCATGGCTCAATTCGTTCATTGAAGCCAAACCGATTTTCCTGAGCATCGGATAATATTTTGTTGCGCTGCCGAAGCACGCGTCGAAAATTTTGAATGTTGTTAAAATATGATTTGTCCGTTTGAGATAAAATGAAATCTAAAAACCGCCTCCGTTCAGATGGCCCCCCGTGGGTAATGACTTCATTTTCGGGTGTTAGAATAACAATTGGAAAGAGACCGATTACTTCTGACGTAGAAGACGTGCGAGTTCCATCAATGGAAACGCGCTTTCCCTCCCCCTGAATATATTCCAAAGAGACTGTTTTTTGCACGCCTTGATCAAGAATAAATTTTGATTCAATCTTAAAAAAGTCGGCGTGAAATGGTATGACTTCTGTATCGAAGTTTGTGCGAAAACTTTTTGTGATACATGTGTACCCAATTGCTTCTAAGAGATTTGTTTTCCCCTGTCCATTGTAGCCATAAATTACATTTAATCCATCGTCGAACACAAAGTTTTGTTTTATGTAATTTCTAAATTGTTGAAGATATATTGACTTTAAAACCATTCGCCTCTTGGCCTTTTAAAAACCTAATTAGTTTTGTCAAATAACAAATCTATTCTAAAAAACAAAAAATCAAATATCAATCATCATCTTCCCAATACTCATTGCTCGTGTCGTATTCGTTTATTTCGTCTGAAACTTCCTCGGCTTCTTCCGTCTCCGTTAAACGGACAGGCATTACAAGAAGCATAAGGTCCTCCTTCTCCAGCTGCTCAGACGGAAGGACAATCCCTGCGGAAACAGGTGTATCCAACATCATTAAAACATCTTCCGTATCAATGTGTTGAATAATTTCCATTAGATATTGAGCGTTATAACCAATATCCATTTCTTCTCCCTCGTATTCTGCCGGTAACACCTCCATGCCTTCACCACCAATATCCAAATCCTGAGAAAAAACTTCAATTTTTTCCGGTTTGAGGGAAAGTCGCACCTGCTTTGTCATAGAATTTGAAAAAATAGAAACACGTTTCAGGCTTCTGTGAAATAATTCACGATTAATCTGTAAACGTTTTTTATTGGATGTTGGAATTACATTTTCATATTCCGGATACTGGCTTTCGACTAAACGAGATATGATCTCTGAATGGTCGAATTTAAAAACAATATAATTTTCTTTAAATGAGACTTTTACTTCTTTTGTTTCACCCGAAAGATTTTTCAATAAGAGATTCAATGCCTTGGTTGGTACGATCATTTTTTTTGCTGATACAGAAGCAGAAAAATCCATATTTGTAATACGGGCCAGCCGATGTCCATCCGTCGCAACCATCTTAAATTCGTTTGGATCAATTTGAAAAAGCACTCCCATTAACGCAGGGCGAAGCTCATCATGTGAAACGGCAAAAATTGTTTTATCAATCATTCGGGCAAGTTTTCTGCTGTCAATATCAAATTCCTCCTCCAGTTCCGAAACCGGCATCAGGGGAAAATCTTCACTCGGATCTCCGGAAATTTTATATATACCTCGATCGCTTATGAGCCGCAATCGATAATTATCTTCCGTAAGAACCTCTATTTTTACATTTCCCAATTCTCGCACAATTTCGGCCAGCATTTTGGACGGCACAGCCAGAGCCCCATCTTCAACTCCATCCACACTGATTTCCGTAGACATCAGAATTTCCAAATCAGTCGCATATATTTTCAGAGTATTATTTTCAAGACTCAACAAGATATCGCTCAATATGGGTGTGGTTGTTTTCGGAGGAACAACACCGATGACAGTTTGTATCGCCTTAAAAATTTCCGAACGGGGCACGGAAAATTTCATCATTACCTCCTAAATGTGAAATGGATATTAACTTCTATATTTTTATTAAAATAATTAATTTTTTGCATAATTTCAAGTGAATTATTTTCTTCTATTTTTAATAATTTTTTTATTAAAAAAGTAAAAAATAATAATAGTAACGCATGTGAATATGTGGATAACGTTCATATAATCGAAAATAATTACATAAAAAACAAATTAATAAAATTATAAATAACTTTTTATTGATGTGAAAAGGCTGTTTAAAACTTGTTTATATATATCCAATGTTCCAAATAAATATTTGACCGATTAAACTATTGTGAAAAAACCTGTGTTTTTCCACAATAGTTCACAGAGTTTTCCACAAGAAATGTGGAAAACTTTTATTGACTTTCTATATCCACCTTTTCCTGAATTTCTTGAACAATCTCACGAAATTTGGGTTCGGAGGTCATCTTGTTTTCAATTGTCTGACACGCATGAATGACGGTAGTGTGGTCGCGTCCACCAAAATGGAGCCCAATGGTTTTGAGTGAACTGTTTGTTAATGTTTTCGATAAATACATCGAAATTTGACGAGCCAAAACGATTTCTTTTTTTCTTGTTTTTGCACGAATTAAATCCTCTTTTATTGAGAAATAATCGCTTACAATGCGTTGAATCAGCTCGATTGAGAGGTTTGTTTTTTTCTTTTTCTTAATGAGATCTTTCAGAACGCGTTTTGCCAGACGCAAGGTGATATCTTCTCCGTTTAGAGATGCATAGGCGAGTAATTTAATAAGAGCGCCCTCCAGCTCTCGAATATTAGAGTTGATATTTGCTGCAATAAACTGTGTAATTTCATCTGAAAGATGAATCTGATCTTGTTCCGCTTTGCGCTCTAAAATAGCAATTCGTGTTTCCAGGTCAGGTGGTTGAATATCAGCAATAAGGCCTGAACTAAATCTGGAAATAAGTCGATCTTCCAAACCGGCCAAATCCTGTGGAGGGCGGTCGGAGGATAGGACAATTTGTTTTCCCTTTTGTTGTAATTCATTAAAAGTGTGAAAAAATTCCTCCTGTGTTCGCTCTTTACTAATGAAAAATTGAATATCATCCACCAGTAAAATATCCACATTTCTGTAATGCGAAGTAAATTCAGAAGCCCGGTTATTTTTTATGGAATTAATAAATTCAAGCGTAAATTTTTCGCTTGAAACATATTGAATACGTTTATTGGGATATTTTGTTAAAACATGATTGCCGATTGCCTGAATGAGATGCGTTTTTCCTAATCCAACACCTCCGTAAATTAACAATGGATTAAAAGATGTTTTTCCCGGTGATTCGGCAACAGCTAAGGAGGCAGCCTTTGCAAACTGATTACTATTGCCTTCCACAAAATTTTCGAATATATAACGGCTGTTTAAATGTGTTCCATTGTTATAAAAAAGAGGATGCTTTTTATCTCTAATAGAATTGTTCAAAGACGTCCCTTTAGTATTTTCATCTAAGACAATGGAATACTTCAGTTTTGTTGGCTTTCCAAATGTTTCGTAGAGTGCCTGATCAATGATATCTCGAAAATGTTCATCTATCCACTCATAGAAGAACTCACTTGGAACCTGAATTGTTAGCTCGCTACCCGTCGCCTTAACGGGAACAATTGGTTTGAACCAGGTATTAAAGCTTTGTGCACTAATTTTTGGACGGAGGCGGGACAGACAGGAGTTCCATGCTTCTTCAATAGAGCTATTAGTATTTTCCATAAAAACCCTCGTTTTTTGAAAGATAAAAAATCCTAAATGTTAAAAAGATTTCGTATTTGATAATCGTCGACCTTATTGAACAAGAAAGGATTCAAAGAATTAAACAGGTTTTTTACACAAGTTATCCACATTTATCAAAACACTCTTTACAGGAGAAATATAAAAAAATTTCCTCTAAAATCAAATCAAAAGGCATAAAAAACGGAGGAAAATACATTGTGCCGGTAAGTAATTTATTTAACAAAAAAACTTGATTTTTTAGACTTTTTGATATTATATTTAACGTCGCTATTGGGAAAGCTAAGTAAAAGAAAAACAATTGAAAGGAGATTTTTAAATGAAACGAACGTTTCAACCCAGCAATAGAAAGCGCCGAAACAAACACGGTTTTATGGAGAGAATGTCTTCAGTAGCCGGGCGAGATGTCTTGCGGCGGCGACGTTTGAAGGGCCGAAGAAAACTGACGGTTAGCGATGAATATACGACAAAATAGTTATCCACATTATCGTTGACTGTAGAAGAAAATTACTGCACATGCCGATCCAAAGCCTAAAAAAACAGGAAATCATTCGGGGGGCATCAGCGTTTGATGAAATATTTCGAAAGGGAGAAAAGATAAGGGGGGGTTCGGTAACTCTTTTTGTTGTTTCTTGCGAGAAATCGCAAATGGGGATTGCTGTCAGTCGAAAATTCAAAAAGGCTGTTGAGCGAAATCGAATAAAGCGATATATTCGAGAACTCTATCGCAGGAATAAGATGTGGTTTGAAAAAAAAAAGTCGTTTTTTATGTGCGCAGAACCGAAAAATTGCCCACATATCGCCTTTTATACGATGAGATTTCAAATTTAAAGGAATTTTTGAAAAAATGCTAAGAAAAGCTGCAATTATTTTGATCAAATTATATAAGATTCTTATTTCACCGTTTTTTCCTCCTTCTTGTAGATTTTATCCCACATGTTCAACGTATAGCATGGAAGCATACAAAAAGTACAATTTCTTTAAGGCAACCTATTTGTCTGTTTGGCGCATCTTAAGATGCAATCCTTTCAACAAGGGAGGATATGATCCCCTGCCATAGAGGATTAGTGATAAAGATAGACAATTTTATGTGAAAAGTTAGGATAATCATGAATAGAGACACGATAATTGCATTTTTATTAATCGGAATTATTTTGATTTTTACGCAAACCTCTTATTACAAGAAAATGGTGATGCCAAAGTCTCAGTCGTCGCAACAGGATCGAACGGTTGAAGACACCTTAAGAAGAGTCAATAAACCAGTCGTCCCCGCCGAAAAAAAGACACGATCCATAAATGAAACAAAGCCCATCAAATCTAAAGAGGTTCCTGTTGCTAAAAAAGAAAACCTTCAATTAAATAAACTATTGCCAAAAACTGCAATCGGCGAAAAAGAAAAAATTATCAGGGTAGAAACCCCGCTATATGAGGCGAAAATTTCTTCAGCGGGTGCAACTATAAGTAGTTGGAAATTAAAAAAATACAAATCTTTTAATGGCAAACCGCTCCAGTTAATCTCAGCGGGGGGATATGATGATCTTGGTCTTTTGTTTTTTGCTAATAATGATACCGTTGACTTTGGTAATATAAATTATAGCTTGGAGATTCAGAAGAGCAATCAGGCGGACTCTCTTGTTGTGGTAGATGAAAGAAATCCAATTGCAACAGTTGTGGCTCGGCTTTCTTTGAAAAATGGCCAGGAAATTGTAAAAAAGTTTATTTTTTATAAAGATAAGTATAATATTGACTTTGTTGTCAATTTAAAAGGATTTGATTCCTGGGTGGCAAATAACAGTTATTATGTGACTTGGAAGTCCGGTTTGAACCCCACGGAGAAACGCCTCAGGGATGACGCAGGTTACTCCAAAGTCTATTCAATGTTAGGTAAAGAACTTGATGAATTTTCAATTGGTAATAAGCCGCAATATAAAAAGAAAAAAATTATTGGTTCAGCTCTCTGGGCGGCGGTGCGAACAAAATACTTTACCTCGGCAATTATTTCAAAAGGAAAGCGAGGAAGAGGAATCATTATTGAAGGAAGGGGAATACCCGTAGGTAAGAAAGATATTATAAAACGTTTTTCGACAACCATTGAAATGCCTTTGAACAGCGGCACTGTGACAAACGATACGTTTACCGTTTATATTGGCCCACTGGAATATAATACCGCCCGAAAATTGGGCGTTAAGCTGGATAAAGTCATTATGTCGTCAGGGTGGTACGAGCGGCTCTTTCGTCCTTTCAGTATTGCGATTCTGGTTTCATTTAAATTTCTTCATAAATTTATTCCCAACTTCGGCTGGGTGATTGTTGTTTTCTCATTTCTTATTAAAATTGTTGTGTATCCATTAACGCACAAAAGCTATGTTTCAATGAAAAAAATGCAGCTTGTTCAGCCGTTAATGGCGGAGATAAAAGAAAAGTACAAAAATGACCCCCAGCGGATGAACAAAGAAACAATGAAGCTTTACAAGGAGTACGGGGTTAATCCAATGGGTGGGTGTTTACCAACTCTTCTGCAGATGCCCCTGCTTGTTGGCTTGTTCATTGTTTTTCGTTCGACAATTGAGCTCCGGGGTGCTCCATTTCTGTTGTGGATTAAGGACTTATCCATGCCGGACACCATTGCGAGCCTGCCATTTACAATTCCAATGTATGGCAATACCATCAATGTTTTGCCGATTGTTATGGGTTTTACCATGTACTTTCAGCAAAAAATGACAACGCAGGACCCAAAACAAAAATCCCTGACATATTTAATGCCGATATTCTTTGTTTTGCTCTTTAATTCTTTTCCATCGGGTTTGAATTTGTACTACACGTTATTTAATATTCTTACCATCGCACAACAGTATTTTGTCAAGACGGACACGTTAGAAATTAAGCCGGTCGAAAAGAAAACAAACAAACAAAGAAGTTTTCGGAAAAAGAGATAGAATTAATTTAAAGACTACCAGCCCTGCCAAATCTCTGGTAGGGCTGTTTTTATTTATGGAGAAAACAGAAACAATTTCAGCTATTTCCACTCCGGTTGGTACGGGAGGGATTTCTGTTATTCGAATCAGCGGAGAAAGAGCGATTTCGATCTCAGATAAGATTTTTAAGGGAAGCATTTCTCTTAAAGATGCTGCTACTCACACCGTTCATGTGGGCACTATTATCGAACCGGAAACAGGTCGAGCAATTGACCAGGGGGTATTTACAGTATTTCGTATGCCACACTCTTATACGGGAGAAAATGTTGTGGAAATTAGTTGCCATGGTGGGGTTTTTGTAACGCGAAAGGTGTTGCAGGCAGCGCTTCAGGCCGGAGCGCGGATGGCAGAGCCTGGTGAATTTACAAAACGCGCCTTTTTAAATGGGAAATTAGATCTTTCCCAAGCAGAGGCGGTTGCAGATATTATTCAGGCTCAAACGGAAAAGAGTCTTCGGGCATCCTACCAGCAGCTCTCGGGCAATCTGTTGAAAAAGGTTCAAACCCTTCAAGACGAACTCATCGATATATTGGGATTACTTGAATTAGAGCTGGATTTTTCCGAAGAAGATATTGAGCTTGTTCCGAAAGAAAAGATTTTATCTCGAATGGATTCTGTCAAAGATAGGTTGCGGAAACTAATTTCTTCCTACCAAAAAGGACGTTTTCTGCGTAACGGTGTTAAAATGACAATTGTTGGGCGTCCGAATGTGGGGAAATCGAGCTTATTGAACCAATTGATTGGGAGTGATCGGGCAATTGTGGATTCTACACCGGGAACCACACGCGACGCGCTGGAGGCCCAACTGGATATTAAGGGTGTTTTGTTTCGAATTATCGACACAGCGGGGCTCAGACAGCCGCAGGATCGAATTGAAGCAAAAGGGGTTGAAATTGCCCAATTCCATTTAGAGGTGGCCGATTTGGTGGTTTTTCTCTTTGATGGTTCTTGCGGGTGGATGCCTGAGGATGCATTTGTCTGGGAAAAGATTGTGGCTGCCCGGGAAAAAAACGACGCAGCGGTTCTGGTGGTTGAAAATAAAATCGACTTAAAAAAGAACAAACGAAAATCGAGTGTCCCTGAAAACGTTAGTCAATTACTCCCGATTCAGCTTTCAGCCAAAACAGGTGAAGGGCTGAATGGTTTTTATGAGGCGATTGAGAAGCAAATTTTAGTAGATGAAAATCTGAGCAATGGCGAAGTAGTCCTTACAAATGAGCGTCATGTTGAAGCAATGAGAAAAACAATTTCGGCGCTGCAAGATGCCGAGCGAACCATCGAAAAGGGTATGAGTGCGGATTTTATTGCCGTAGATATCCGTGAGGCGCTAAATGCCCTTGGAGAAATTGTGGGTCAGACTTCACCGGATGATGTTTTAAACCATATTTTTAATAATTTTTGTGTTGGAAAATGACAAACAAAAAAAATGACATATTGTTCCATGTGAAACAATCTGCCGGTAGCCTCTATGGGGATTACGACGTTATTGTTGTCGGGGCGGGACATGCAGGTTGTGAAGCAGCGTTGGCTTCTGCGCGGATGGGTGGAAAAACGCTCTTGCTTACCATGAACATTTTTACCATTGCCCAAATGTCCTGTAATCCGGCTATTGGTGGGCTTGCAAAGGGGCATCTGGTAAAAGAAATTGATGCTCTCGGTGGTGAAATGGCAAAAGTGACGGACAAGACGGGCATTCAATTCAGAATGCTCAACCGCTCAAAGGGTCCGGCCGTTTGGTCTCCGCGGGCGCAAGCGGATCGACTGGCCTATTCTTGGGAGATGCGTCTTGCCCTGGAACGCCAACAAAACCTGGACATTAAGCAATTACCTGTTACGGGACTTGTGGTAGAAAGGGGTCAAATCAAGGGAGTTAAGGTTCAAACTGGAACAGAAATCCGTGCGCGGTCTGTGATATTGACCGCGGGCACTTTTTTAAATGGAAAGATTTTTATTGGATTACAGGCAGTGAATGCCGGACGTGCCGGGGAGTTTCCATCGCGGGGAATTACAGAAGACCTTGTGGCACTTGGTTTTGAATCCGGACGATTGAAAACAGGAACTCCGCCGAGAATCGATGGCCGAACGGTAGATTTTTCTAAAACAACCGCCCAGCAGGGAGACGAAACGCCTGTTCCGTTTTCATATCAAACCTCAACATTAGATGTTGAACAAATTCCCTGCTATTTGACGTACACCAACCCAAAAACCCATCTGGTGCTTGGTTCCGGCCTGGATCGTTCGCCACTCTACACGGGGATGATTCATGGTGTGGGGCCGCGATATTGCCCGTCAATCGAAGATAAAATTGTGCGGTTTAGCGATAAAGAGAGCCACCAAATATTTCTGGAGCCTGAGGGTAGAGATACCTCTGAAATGTACGTAAACGGCTTTGCTACCAGCCTGCCCGAGGATGTGCAAATTCAGGCTATTCGTACTATTCCCGGTCTTGAGAGGGTGGAAATTACACGGCTTGGTTACGCAATTGAGTATGATTTCTTTCCCGCGACGCAATTAAAGCCAAATCTGGAAACAAAACTGGTTAAAAATCTTTTTTTTGCGGGCCAGATTAATGGAACCTCGGGCTATGAGGAAGCTGCGGCTCAGGGAATAATGGCTGGAATTAATGCCGTTCTGAATATCAGGAATGAAGAGCCGTTTATTCTGGATCGCTCCGAGGCGTACATAGGTGTCCTGATAGATGATCTGGTAACAAAAAGGACCAACGAACCGTACCGGATGTTCACGTCGCGCGCGGAATATCGACTTGTTTTGCGACAGGATAACGCCGATTTGCGATTAATGGAATATGGTTGGAAATATGGTCTTCTTCCGAAAAGTGCTTACGAAAAAATGGTGATGAAACGAAGGCTTATTCAGGAAATGATATCTTTTTTGAAAAGTAAAAAGGTCTCTCCTGACGAAATAAATCCGATTCTTGAGAGGCGGGGGAGCAAGCCTTCAAGTCAGGTCGATTCGCTGTATGATTATCTAAAAAGGCCGGAAATTACTGGTTTCGATTTATTGCCCTGGTTGAAAAATATGCCTATCAACGGTCAAATTGGAAAAGAGGTTCTGGAGCAGGTTGAAATCGATGTAAAATATGAGGGATATATTCGGCGGCAGGAAAGACAAATCGAAAAATTTAGGAGAATGGAAAGCAAGCGGCTTCCGGAAAATTTTGATTATGATGCCATACCCTCTTTATCGTCTGAGGGTCGGGAGAAACTAAAGAAAATCCGTCCACGCTCCATTGGACAGGCATCCAGAATTTCAGGGGTTTCTGTTGCTGACGTTTCTATTCTTATGGTATATTTGTCTCGTCAGGAACGGCTCGGGGTGTCGGGGGAATAGTGTTTCACGTGGAACAAGCTCCTCCTTCGGAGTGGTTGTCCGACCAGCTTCGAGAATTGTGGTTTGGGTTGGGACGATTGGGGTTTCCCGTTGACGAAGAACAGAAGGCACGCTTCTCAACTTATCTTTCCCTGCTTTGGCTGGAAAATCAAAAGATAAATCTCTTTTCAAAAAATGATGTTCACCGCCTGGTGTCCCGGCATGTTTTAGAGTCAATTGGGTGGCTTGGGGTTTTGAATCTCCAGCCGAGCGGAAGGTGGGTTGATATTGGTTCGGGAGCGGGATTCCCGGGAATTCCGTTAAAAATAATGTTTCCGGAAATGAAGCTTGTTTTAGTAGAATCCATCGAAAAGAAGGCGCTGTTTTTGCGAAGGATGATTCGGAAATTGGAACTTGCGTCTACAATGGTGTTATGCGAAAGGGCAGAGGTTTTGTCTAAGCAGAGAAGATATCGTAACCAGTTTCGGTTTGGCACGGCACGGGCGGTTTCAAGTCTAACCAATCTGATTAGGTGGACGGACTCCTTTTTTGCTCCCGGCGGGCATTTGTTCTTAATTAAGGGGGGAGATCTCTCAGACGAAATAAAGCGGGTTCAAAATTTAGTTCAAAAGAAAAAAATAAGATTGAAAATTTATAATTATTTTATAGATTTTATTACGGATGTGCAATCGGTACCGGAAAGAAAAATTGTGGATGTTGAATTTCTAAAATAAGGAGAACGCATTGGAATCCGAAAAAGCCCTTTTTGATGAAATTTCGAATCTTGCGACGGAACAAAGAAATCCGAATTCAATGGAGATTGATTCCAAATCAACGGAAGAAATTTTGAGAATTATTAACGAAGAGGATAAAAAAGTCCCTTTGGCAGTGGAAAAAGAGATCCCTTACATTGCTCAGGCTGTTGAAATTGTCGTCAAGGCTTTTAAAAACGGGGGACGCTTAATTTACGTGGGTGCAGGGACCAGCGGCCGACTTGGGGTTTTGGATGCTTCTGAAATTCCACCTACGTACGGTGCGGATCCGAAAATGGTGCAAGGAATTATTGCCGGTGGGTATGAAGCACTTGTTGTTGCTCAGGAAGGCGCCGAGGATATTAAGCAGGATGGCGCACGTGATTTAAGGGAACGAAATCTGACAAAAAGAGATGTGGTCTGTGGAATTGCCGCAAGCCGGAGAACGCCTTATGTGATTGGAGCGGTTGAATATGCTCGATCAATTGGAGCAAAAACCCTATATGTGACGTGTACGCCGCGCAGCCAAATGAATGTGCCAGTGGATGTTGCCATTTGTCCTGTCGTGGGCCCCGAGGTTGTGATGGGATCAACTCGAATGAAGGCGGGGACGGCCACAAAATTAGTCCTGAATATGCTGACGACTGCAGCCATGATTAAGCTTGGAAAAGTTTATGGAAATATGATGGTTGACCTTCAAATGAATAGCAAAAAATTAATTGAACGTTCGAAGCGAACGTTAATGATCGTAACGGATGTAGATTATGAAAAGGCTACAGAATATTTGGAGGCTGCGGGTGGCCATGTGAAAACCGCTATCGTCATGATAAAGGCAGGTGTTTCCAAAGAAGAGGCACAAAGACGTCTGGAGCTTGCTGATGGCAATGTTCGGAAAGCGATTGAGGGAGATTTTGTTAATTGACCTAATAATAACCTAACTTGAGCGATTTAAAATTTTCAAAAAAATAATAACAGACGAAACAGCAATTTTTGCTCCAAAATTTTTGATCATTTGTAAACCTGGCAAATGGGGTGCCTGAGATATTAACCAGTTGGGTCACATTGTTCTCTTTCTCATAAAATCAGGCTGTTTTTGAGCCAGGTACGCAGACGTCTCCTATTCGTGGGATAGATTTTGTTAAGGCGGTCCTGAGATGCTGACGATCGGTGTTGAGCGACCAGGATCGGTGGAGTTGTTCCACTTATCTGCTACAGG
>Ga0114934_10001019_pt1 | contig 18265 bp, 15 predicted proteins | sample 4SBtaG_2_FD_99695 | JGI IMG/M metagenome (GOLD analysis project Ga0114934, IMG submission 99695) | Deep subsurface microbial communities from Kolumbo volcano to uncover new lineages of life (NeLLi) - 4SBTROV10_white metaG | ecosystem: Environmental > Aquatic > Marine > Volcanic ...
AAGTTAGAATTTACTACTAAGAATAATTCTAAGTTAATCAGAGTAGTACTTGACTTGATGAAAGAGGCAGGTTATATCGGTTCTTATGAAGAGATAGAGGACAGTAAAGGTAATTTATTAAAAATTAATTTGCTTGGTAGAATAAATAACACAGGAGTTATTAAACCAAGGTTTCAAATAAAGAAAACTAAGTTTGAAACTATTGAAAAAAGATTCTTACCTGCAAAAGATTTTGGTATAATTATTATTAGTACTAGTAAAGGAGTTTTGACTCACAATGCTGCTAAAGAAGCAGGTGTTGGCGGTACTTTGATTAGTTATTGTTATTGAGAGAGGGATGAAAAATGAAGATACAAAAGCTCGAAGAAAAAATCATCTTTCCCGAAGGGGTTAATGGTTCTATTAAGGACGGGGATTTAACACTTAAAGGTCCTAAAGGAGAATTAACTAGACGATTTTATAATAAAAAGATTAGTTTGGTTTTGAATGGTAATGAATTAGTATTATTATCTGAGAATGCTACTAAGAAAGAGAAAAATTTGGTTTTTACTTTCAAGGCTCACATTAATAACATGATTAAAGGAGTTACTAAAGGTTATGTTTACAAGTTAAAGATTTGTAGTGGTCATTTTCCTATGAATGTTTCTTTGAAAGGAAGTTCTTTTGAAGTAAAGAATTTTATTGGAGAAAAAGTTCCTAGGACTGTTGAGTTAAAAGAAGGTTCAAAGGTTAATATTCAAGGAGAACTAATTGTTGTTGAGGGTATTGATAAAGAATTGGTTAGTCAAACAGCAGCCACTATTGAAAAACTTACTAGAAGACCTGGGTTTGATAACAGAATTTTTCAAGATGGTATTTACATCATAGAAAAAGATGGTAAGGTTTTGTAAGGAGGATTAAAAAATGTCAGAATTATTATTAAAATTAAGGAAATCCATTAAGTCTAAAAGACCTACTCTTAGAAGGCATGATTCTCATAAGAAGTCTGCTTTGAAGAGTGCTTGGAGAAAACCAAGAGGCTTACAGAACAAGATTAGATTACAAAAGAAAGGTTATACTGTTACTAATAATCTTGGTTGGGCTTCTCCTAATAAAGTTAGGGGTTTGAATAATCAAGGTTTGAAACCAATAGTGATTTCTAATATTAAAGAATTAGAAAAAATTAATCCTAAACAAGAATCAGTTATTCTTTCATCTACTGTAGGTGCTAAGAAGAAAGCAGTTATTTTGGAACGAGCTAAGGCTTTGAAGATAATGGTTGATAATGTTAAGGATTTAGATTTAACTATTAAAAAAATTAATGAAAAGTTTTCGACTAGGAAGTCTGAGAAGGACATTAGAATTAAAGAAAAAGCAGCTAAGGTTTCTAAAGCTGAAAAATCTAAGGCTAAAAAATTAGATGAGAAAGTTGAATCTGTTGAAAAGGTTGAGAAAGACAAGCAAGAGCTGAGTGAAGAGGATAAAAAGAAGGCTATTGAGGCTGAAAAACAAAAAGTCCTTACACACAAATAATGAATAATAAATTTATGAAAAAATAAAACTATGATTGTTTAGAGGTATATGAAGATGAAATTATTAACTCAAAAAAGAATCTCTGCCAACTTATTGAAGTGTGGAGTCGAAAGAGTGTATTTTAATCCTAAATACTTAGAATCTATTAAGGAAGCAATTACTAAGTCTGATATTAGGTTGTTAATATCTGATAATGTTATTGTTAGGATTCCTAAGAAAGGTGTTTCTAGGGTTAGAGCCAGAAAGATCGCTACTCAGAAACGAAAGGGTTTGAGAAAAGGTAAAGGTTCTAAGAAAGGAACTCTTAACGCAACAATTACTGCTAAGAGAAGATGGATTAATAAAGTTAGAATTCAAAGACAGTTTCTGAAAGAGCTTAAAGATAAAGATTTGCTTGTTCCTGGCGTGTATAGAAATTTGTACATGAAGAGTAAAGGCGGATTCTTTAGAAGTAAGAGACATATTCAGTTGTATATAGGCGAGCACAACCTAATCAATAAGAAGGAAGATTAAAATTAGAGGTTGATACTCATGAGAACAATAAGATATAGAAGAAAAAGATTGGGATTAACTAATTATAAGAAGAGATTGGCTTTATTGAAATCAAATCTTACTAGATTAGTTATTAGAAGAAGCAATAAGTTTATTTCTTTACAGATGGTTAATTATGAACCTGATGGTGATAGAGTTTTGCTTACAATGTCCTCTAAAGGTTTGGGAAAGTTTGGTTGGAAGCATTCTTTTAAGAGTTTGCCTGCTGCTTATCTTACTGGTTTAATGGTTGGTAAGGTTGCTTTAGATAAGAATATTAAAGAGGCCATAGTGGATATTGGTATGTTTAAGCACATTAAAGGTTCTAAGTTTACAGCAGTTATTAAAGGAGTTATAGATGCGGGTTTGAAGATTCCTGTAGGAGATATTTTTCCTAGTGAAGATAGGCTTTCTGGTAAGCACATCAATGATGAAGTGGCTAAGGATTTTGAATCTGTTAAGGCTAAATTAATTAAATAAAGGTGACTATATGGCGGATTATAAAAAAAATAATAAACCTAGGAATAATAAATTTAAGGATAATAAATTTAAGACTAATAAACCTGGTTATTCTAGGGATAATGATAAGTCTCAATTAATTGATTCTTGGGTTCCTAAGACTGAATTGGGGCGAATGGTTAAGACAAAAGAGATTATGGATATTGACGAAATCTTAGATGCTGGTAAAACCATTTTAGAACCTGAGATTGTTGATACTCTTTTAGATCTAGATTCAGAGCTTCTTTTGATAGGTCAATCAAAAGGTAAATTTGGTGGCGGTCAAAGGAGAGTTTTTAGACAGACTCAGAAAAAGACTAAGGAAGGAAATACTATTAAGTTTATGACTATGGCTGTTGTTGGTGATAAAAATGGTCATGTGGGTATTGGTGTTGGTACTTCTAAAGAAACTATTCCTGCTCGGGAGAAAGCTATTAGAAAAGCTAAGCTTAGTTTGTTTAAGATTCGTAGGGGAACTGGTTCTTGGGAAGATGCAAGTACTGAGTCTCATAGTGTTCCTTATTCTGTTGAGGGTAAGTGCGGTTCTGTTAAGATTAGATTGTTGCCTGCTCCTAAAGGTAAGGGTTTGATTGCTGAGAAAGAAGTGGCTAAAGTTTTAGAGTTAGCAGGTATTAAGAATGTTTGGGTTCAAACTTTTGGTCAAACAGGTAATCGTGTTAATATGATTAAAGCTTTAGAAGTTGCTTTGAAAAAATTGACTAAAGTTAGAGTTCAAGAACGACATGTTAAACAATTATCAATTGTTTCAGGTTCTTTTAGTAAGCAAGAATGAATAGGTGATTATTATGGTTGAAGAAAAAGTTATTGAAAAAAAACCTGTAGTTGCTGATAAGGTTGTTAAGGTTGTTAAGATTGATAAGATTGATAAAGTTGATAAAGTCAACAAGACTGTTTCTAATCCTAGTTCTAGTTCTAGTTCTGGTAAAGAGTTAGTTGCTGTTCTTATTAGGGGTTTGCATGATATTGATGTTAATATTTTGAAAGCTCTTGATACTCTTAGATTCAGAAACAAGCATGTTTGTGTTATTTTACAGGATACAGTTATTAATAGGGGTCAACTTCAAAAAGTTAAGGATTATGTTGCTTATGGGGAGTTAGATGCTGAAACAAAGAAAGTGCTTGTTGATAAACGAGGAGAGAAAGATTCTAAAGGAGTTCTTAAGCCTTTTTTTAGATTACACCCCCCAAAAGGTGGTTATCCAAGAAAAGGAATAAAAGTTCCTTATTCGTCTGGTGGTTCAATTGGTTATTGGGGCAAGGACATTAACAAGTTAATTGTTAAGATGCTTTAGAGTTTAGGTGATTATTATGGTTAAGATTGTTAAAAGAAAAAAGGTTTCAAGACAAAGAGCTGCTACGACTCATGGTTATGGTTCTATGAAGAAAAACAGAGGAGCAGGTAATCGTGGTGGAAGAGGCCGTGCTGGTTCTGGTAAGAGAGGAGATGCTAAGAAGCCTAGTTATTGGAAGGTTATGCAAGAAGGAAAAACTGGTTTTACTAGTAAAAGACAGTATGATCCTACTAAGTTGAATATTGGTCATTTAGCTAGTTCATTGACTTCATTAGTTGCTAGTGGAAAGATTGTTGAGAAGAACGGTGTTTTTGTTGTTGATCTTACTAAGTTAGGTATTGATAAATTATTAGGAACTGGTATTGTTAATGATAAGTTAGAAATAACTGTTAATTTTGCATCTGCTAAGGCTGTTCAGAAAGTTGAAGCTGTTGGTGGAAAGGTTATTTTACCTGAAGTTCCTGTTGTTTTATCTAGAAAAGTTAAATTTGATAAAACTAAAAAGAACTAAACAATTATTTTTTTAGTTTAAATTTTAAATATTTTTTTTAAATATGCTTTCATGTTTTTTTAAATATGTTTTTAAAAGATAACTTTTTTTAATTTAATGATTTAAGATGGTGTTAAAATAGTGTTTGGTGGAAGAAGTGAGTTTATTAGATAAAATAATTGATAACATGCCTGAAGTTCAAGCTCCTAAGCAAAAAAAGCTTGGTTTTAAGACTAAGCTTAAGTGGACTTTGATGATTTTGACGATATTTTTTGTTTTAGGGCTTATTCCTTTATTCGGCTTAGGTGCTAATGCCCTTGGGCAATTCGAATTTTTAAGCATAGTTTTAGGTGCTAGTTTTGGTTCTATTATTAGTTTAGGTATAGGTCCTATTGTTACTGCCAGTATTGTTTTGCAATTACTTAATGGTTCTGGTCTTATCAAGTTTGATCTTTCTAGTGATGAGGGTAGAAGGAGATTTCAAGGTGTTCAGAAGCTTATGAGTGTAGGTTTTATTATTCTTGAAGCTTTTATTTATGTTCGTATGGGCGGTTTATCTCCTATAGCTGGTATTCCTATGTGGATTTTGATTATACAGTTATTTTTGGGTGGCTTGTTAATCATGTTTATGGATGAAGTTATTAGTAAGTGGGGTTTTGGTTCAGGTATATCCTTGTTCATTGCAGCAGGTGTTTCTCAGACCATTTTTATTAGAATTTTTAATCCTTTAGCAAGTCCTAATAATCCTGGTGTTGCTGCAGGTGCTCTTCCTCAATTATTTCAACAATTAGCTTCTGGTAATCCTGTTGGTGCAGCCATCCAGTTTTCGTTTATAACGAGTACCATAATTGTTTTTTTAATAGTTGTTTTTACTCAAGCTATGAAAGTGGAGTTGCCTCTTAGTTTTGGGAGAATTAGGGGTCAGGGTGTTAAGTGGCCTTTGAACTTTTTTTACACTAGTAACATTCCTGTTATTTTAGTTGCTGCTTTACTTGCTAATCTTCAGTTGTTATCAAATTTTTTCCCTAGCATGACTTTTTTACAGGATTTTACTCGAGCGCCTAATTTGTTAAAACAATTAATTACTGGTAGTTTGTCTGTTGCTAATATTTGGCACGCACTTATTTATTTATTATTGTTTGTTGGTGGTTCAATCATTTTTGGTATTTTTTGGGTTCAGACAGCTGGTTTGGATGCTAAGAGTCAAGCTCAAAAGATTCGTGAATCTGGATTGCAAATTCCTGGTTTTAGAAAGGATCAACGAGTTCTTGAGAGGATGCTTGAAAGGTATATTTGGCCTTTAACTATTATGGGTAGTATTGCCGTTGGTTTATTAGCCGCTCTAGCTGATCTTACTGGAGCTTTTGGTTCTGGTACAGGTATCTTGTTGACTGTTATGATTATTTACCAGTTATATCAAGAGATTGCTCAACAACACATGATGGATATGAATCCTGCTATGAGAAAATTCATTGTAGGAAAGTAAATTCATTGTAGGAAAGTAAAATTTTGTTTTGTTAAATCTCTGGCTCCAATATACAGAGATTAATAACATTTTTAAATAGTTCTTTTATTCTTTGGAATTAAGGGGGAAAAGAGGTATATTATGTTTGAATCTTTATTAAATCCGATATTTAGTCCTTTGTTGGAAATGAACTCATTATTAGCAATTTCTATTATAGCTTTCTTGATTACTTTAGCTATTACAGTAGTTTACAAATACGCAACTAATCAAGATAGGATGCGAGAACTCAAGAAACAGATTAAGGATTCTCAAAAAAAGATGAAGGAAAAGCAAAAAGAAGGAGACATTAAAGGAATGCGAAAAATTCAAGGTAAAATGATGCCTCTTAATACTGAGTTAATGAAGCATTCTATGAAGCCTACTCTTTACACTTTTATTCCAATCATCATTATTTTTGGTTGGTTAAACGCGCACATGGCTTATATGCAAATAGCACCAGATGTTCCTTTTGAGGTTAGTGCTAGTTTTCCGAGTGATACTCAAGGACTTGTTGAATTAAATGCGAGTCCTTCTTTAACAGTTGTTGAGCCTATTCAAACAATTGTTGATGGACGAGCGGTTTGGGAGTTGAAAGGGGCGATAGGGGATTATACTTTGATGATTAATCGCCTGGATTCTAACAAAGAAGTTTTGAACGCTGTTAATAGAAAATTAAAGATTTCTGTTAAGAGAGAATATGAAGCTCCTCTTGTTAAGTTTAAGAAGAGTTCTTGGATTGATAGTTCGTTAGTCAGCAACGAAGCAATTAAACCTTTAGGTAACACTTCGTTGTTTGGTTGGAGACCAGGATGGCTTGGAACATACATAATATTATCAATAATATTCAGTATAGGTATGAGAAAAATAATGAAAGTAGTGTAAAACAAATTTAAAATTATTTTATTATATTTCTTTTAGTTTTTTATTAGTTTCTGATTTATTTCGAAGATGATGATGAAGAGTTAATTATTAAAATAAAATATCTTTAAATTTTTATTATTAAGTTACATTTTAAGCTTTTTAGCATTTATTAGGATTAATCAGAATTAAAAAATAAGAATATAAAGAGAAAAAGTTTAGAAAAAGTGATTTAAGGCTTATATCTTAGCATTGTTCTTGGGAAAGGAATGCTGTCCTTGATGTTGTCCAATCCACAAACCCAAGTAATTAATCTCTCAACACCTAAGCCGAATCCTCCGTGAGGTACGCTTCCATACTTTCTTGTGTCTAAGTAGAACTTGTATTCTTCAGGATCTTCACTTGCTTCTTTTAATCGCTCAATTATTTTATTTAAGTCGTGTTCTCGATGACTACCACCAATTATTTCTCCGTATCCTTCTGGTGCTATGAAATCGCAACCAAGAACAGTAGTTGGGTCTCCAGGAGTTTCAGTCATGTAGAATGCTTTTACAACCTTAGGATAATGAGTGCAAATTATAGGTACTTCATAAAGTTTTGATAACTCATCTTCTTCAATTGTCCTTAAGTCTTTCCCCCATTCAATATCTATGCCTGCTTTTTCTTTTAAGATTTTTAATGCTTCTGTGTAAGTCATTTTTACGAATGGTTTTTCAACGATAGGAGTTATTTTACTTAAGTCTCTCTCTAGAATTTCTAGTTCTACTCTGTTTTTTTCTATGACTTTTTTGAAAACATGCTTGATGAGTGCTTCCCCATAATGTTGGATGTCTGTAAAAGTCGCCCAAGCAACTTCCATTTCTGCATGCCAATACTCTGTCAAGTGCCTACTAGTTTTGCTTTTTTCTGCTCTGAAACTAGGTGCTATAGTGTAGATTTTTTCTAATGCAAAGATTGCTGGTTCTGCGTATAATTGCCATGTTTGTGCTAAGAAAACATCTTTTTTATCAAAATAATTCACTCCAAATAAAGTGCTTCCTCCTTCGCATTGAACACTCTGAAAAATTGGGCTGTGATATTCATAGAATCCTTCTCCTTTGAAATACTCATTAATAGCTCCAAAAACAGTACTTCTAATCTTCATTATTGCAGTCATTCTTCTACTTCTAAGCCATAAATGTCGATTATCTGCGAGCCACTCAGTACTATTATCTTTTTGTATTGGGAACTCGTTACTAGGACCTATCACTGCTAGTTCTTTAACAGTAAGTTCTACTCCTGTTGGTGCTCGTTCATCTGCTTTCACATCGCCTGTTATTAAGACGCTAGCTTCAATTTGTAGTTTCTCTGCGGTTTCCCAAAGAGTTTTAGTAACATCTTCTTTTTTTACCACGCATTGAATGATGTTTGTTGAATCTCTGATTACTAAGAATCGTAATTTTTTGCTTCCTCTCTCTCGATAAACCCATCCTCTGATAGAAACGTTATTAGCATTACCATTATTAATAACATTTTGAATGCTGTTGTACTTCTCGTCGTGTACGCTAGTCATGCTTTCTTTATGTTCTTCTGGTTTAAATGCTTCTTTTTCTTTCATTTTCGTTTCCTCGATATTTTTTGAGAGATTTAAAAATTCATTTTTTTTGGAATTTTTTTTATCTCAATATTTTCTCAATATTTTTTCTTTACATTTGGTAATGCTTTTATTAAGAGAAGGAGGGGAGAAGGGTTTTTAAAGGTTAAGAAATGAAACCTTATTTCTTCTTTTTTCCTGTTTTTTTCTTAGTTGGTTTCTTTTTTGTGGCTTTTTTCTTTATTGCTTTCTTTTTTGAAGCTATTTTCTTCTTGACTTTCTTAACTATTTTCTTCTTTGTTTTTTTAATGTTTTTATTAGCTTTTTTATTGGCTTTTTTTAGTTCTTTTTTCAATTCTTTTTTAGCTTTATGCATTCCTTTCTCTGCTTCAACCAATCCTTTCTTCACTATTTCGTCAACCTTCTTTTCCATCTTTTTATAATGCTTCTTAGCTTCTATTGATAAGTCTTTAACCATTTTTCTACCATTCTTAGCATCAATACCGTGTTTCTTTTCTAAGTCTTTGACTAGTTTCTCTGTTTTTTCTTTAGTTAAGTCTAATAAGCCAACTCCAAATATCAATAATTTTTTAATATCTTTATTTAATGTTTTTTTAACCATGTGTGTTCACCCTTCATTAATTATATTACTTATAATTATATTAAATTATATTACATACTCATTATAATATGTTTATTCTTAAAGTTTATTCTTATAATTATTTGTTTAAATATTTATGGGTTTTTAAAGAATAAACTATTAACAAGACAAGAGTTGTTAAGAATAAAAGGAATCCTACTTCGTAAAGTTTCATGCCAATAATCATTGCTTCTGGTTTTAAGTAAGCCAGTAATGAACTACCTATAAATATTGATCCTGCTATGGTGGCCATTACTCTCTTGTTCATTTCCAAATCGTAATTAGAAATGATGTTGTTGAACTCTTTTTTATCAATGTCTAATTTAACTCCTTTTTCAACCATTTCGTTGATGTTCTCAGCGTAAATAGGTACTTTCTTAACGAAGTCTGAGAAATCATTAATTCCTTTCTTAGCATTTTTTATTAATGGTTTATAAAATAGTTTTTTGTGTTTGCGAAAATATTTTTGTATTTTATCACTAATATCTAGTTCAGGATAAAGATAATTAGCAGTGCTTTCAATAACTAAGTAACCTTTAGCCAATAAGACTATGTTTTCATCAACTTTAAAACCTGTTCTTCCTGCTTCAGAAATTATTTTGTAAAGATCACTGCTTAGTTTTTCTTCTTCTAGAGAGGAACCAGACCAATTATTAATTATTTCTTTAACTCTCTTTTTTAAAAATTCTTTCTTAAAACCAGGTTTTTTTTCTCCTAATAATAATAATGCTTCAACAATTTTTTCAGAATCATTATTAACTAATCCGTCAAGAATTCTTAAAAATAATCCTTTCATCTCATCATCAATAGTCCCTACTATTCCATAATCAAGGATTGCTAATTTATCAATCATTTTTCCATTTCTAGTCTTAGTTCTAACTAATAACAGGTTTCCTGGGTGAGCATCTGCGTGAAACATTCCTAAATCAAATATTTGTTCAAGAACAGCATCAACCCCTATGGTTGTTAATTCTTTAAGATCAGCTTTTCTTTTCTTTAAAGCATTCATATCTGTTAATGGTGTTCCTTTTATGAAACTCATAATTAATACTTTAGAAGTACAAATTTCTTCGTAGATCTTAGGAATAATTATTTTTGTATCTTTTTTGTTTTTGTAAAACTCATAAAACTTTTTCATTCTATGAGCTTCAACTCTAAAATTGAGTTCTTTCTTAGTGTATTCTTTGAACTCCTCAATTATTTCGCGCGCATTAATGAAAGAATATTTTTTTGTCTTATCAATTTTTTTAGATAAATATTCTAAGATGTCAATATCTTTTCTCATGATTTCTTTAATGCCTGGTCTTTGAATTTTAACAGCGACTTTTTTCTTTGAATCTCTAAGAACAGCTAAGTGAACTTGACTCACACTGGCTGCAGCCAAGGGTTTTTCTTCAAAACTAGAGAACACTTTTGATAATGGTTTTTTTAACTCTCTTTGTAGAACATCTTTAACTGCTTGGAAAGGAATTGGAGGAACTTCGTCTTGAAGCTTTTTTAATTCTTCAACATATTCAGGAGGCACCAAGTCGGGTCTTATGCTTAATAATTGTCCTAGTTTTATAAAAGTAGGACCGAGTTTTTCTAGAGTTTCAACTATTATTGTTGGTTTTTTGTTCTTATTGATAATTATTAATTTTTTTTTATGACTCAAATGTTTTGTAAGATTAAGATCAGTTACCAACACTCTTAGTTCTCCTGAAAAAAGTAGTTCAAGAATTTCTTTGAATCTATTCAAATCTTTTACTTTTCTCTTAAGATTATTGAAGACCAAATTATTAACGCACCTCTTTACAAAATCTTAATTCATATTCATTTAAATATCTTTTCTTCAATAAAAAGCACTGCAATAATCTCTACTGGAGCACGGTCACGATAATTCTCACTCTCAAAACACCTAGTAAGAATGCGACCTTCTTTGGTACCAGTAGAGATAGTGGATGTAAGTAAGGATTAGTAGGCGTAAGTAAAGATTAGTAGGCGTGAGTAGAGATAGTGGATGTAAGTAGGGATTAGTAGGCGTAAGTAGGGATAATAAGTGGAGATAATAAAATTAAAAGGTAACTCTTAAAAAGCCTATTAATCTCCTATTAGTCATGGATTATGGGGAGTTAGTAGAGACATACAAAGAGCTTGAAAGTGATAGCAAGAGATTAAGAAAGATTAGTGCTATTTCTAGATTATTAATAAAATTAAACAAACAAAATGCAGATGAAGAATTAATAAGAAAAATAATTTTGTTATTACAAGGAACATTGTTTCCTAGTTGGGACAAGAGAACTTTAGGTGTTAGTAGCAAGTTAGTTGTTAAAGCAATAGCGATTGCTTCAGGCAATTCTGAAAAAACAGTTAATAATTTGTGGAGAGAAAAAGGCGATTTAGGAGTGGTTGCTCAAGATTTAATGTCTAAGAAAAAACAATCAACACTATTTAGTCAAACACTAACTGTTGATGAGGTTTTTGAAAAATTACAAAAACTAGCCTCTATAGAAGGAACAGGATCCACCGATTTTAAGTTAAAGCTTATAGGTAGCTTATTGAGTTCTGCTGATGGTGATGGCGCTCGTTTCATAACAAGAACAGTTCTTGACGAGTTAAGAATAGGAGTTGCTCATGGAACTCTTAGAGACGCGATAGCAGTTGCTAACTTTTCAGATTATTTTTCTTTAGGGGAAGAAGGTTATTATTCAAGTGAAGAACAACTAATTAAGTTTGAGACTGAGTTTAAAATAAAAGTTGAACATGACAAACCAGGAATTTTTATCAAGCAATTCTTTGAGAAGAAAGTTCAATCAGCTTATGACCGAGCAAATGATTTTACTAAAGTTGCAATAATTGCTAGGCAAGGAATTAATGGTTTAGAAAAAATAAAATTGATATTGGGCAATCCTATAAAAGTGATGCTTGCACAAAAAGAACCAACTGTCGAGGATGGAATGAAAAGAGTAGGTTTACCAAGTGCTTTAGAATACAAATACGATGGTTTTCGAATGCAAGTTCATAAACAAGGACCAAAAATAACTATTTTTACTAGAAGATTGGAAAATGTTACTAAACAATTTCCAGAAGTAGCAAATTATATTCATGAATGGGTGAAAGCTAACGAATGCATACTTGATTGTGAAGCAGTGGGTTATGATTCAACAACAGAGAAGTATCAAACCTTTCAACACATTGGTCAAAGAATAAAAAGAAAATATGACATTGAAGAATTAGCAAAAAAATTACCTGTTGAACTGAATGTTTTTGACATACTTTATTTGGATGGAGAAGAACTTCTTGATAAGAGCTTTGCAGAAAGAAGGAAGCTTCTAGAAAAAACCATTCCTGTTCAACAAAAAAAGAAGATTGTTTTATCAAAATTGTTAATAACAGAAGATTTTGAAAAAGGATTAGAATTCAATAAAGAAAGCCTCGCTGTTGGTAATGAAGGAATCATGTGTAAGAACTTAAACGGAAAATATTCTCCTGGCTCGAGAGTAGGTCACATGGTAAAAGTAAAACCAACAATGGATACAATGGATTTAGTGGTTGTAAAAGCAGAATGGGGGGAAGGAAAAAGATCTGGTTGGTTCACTTCCTTTACTCTGGCTTGTGTTGATGATGAAGATAATTATTTGGAGATTGGAAAAGTAGGAACAGGAATAAAAGAATTAGAACAAGAAAACACGGATATTGTTGGGGAAGAAGTGGTTACTTTCAAAAAAGTTACAGATATTCTTAAATCGTTAATAATAAAAGGACAAGGTCGAGAAGTAATTGTTAATCCAAAACTAATTTTTGAAATCAAGTTTGATGAAATACAACAAAGCCCTACTTATTCTAGTAGGTATGCTCTTAGATTTCCAAGAGTTGTCAAGATAAGAAATGATCTTAGTTTAGAGGACGATCTTACAACTCTTGATGAGGTTCATGACGCTTATGAGTTGCAAAAAAGAATTAATAGGTAGTACCAAATAATAGGTGGCACTAAATAATAGGCAGTACTAAAACATGGAGAAGATTTTAATGAATGGAATAGATGGAGTAAATATTACTTTAGGAATAGATTTAGGATCTTCAACATCCAAAGTCGTGGTCTTAGATAAAAATAATAATATAAAATTTAAAAAATATGTTAGACACAATGGTAAAATAAAAGAAACATTAATAAATTCTTTAAAAGAGATTAAAAATAAATTTGGTAATCAAAAATTTACGTTTTCTTTAACAGGAACAGCTGGAATGGGTGTGGCAAAGAGAAATAATTTTGAATTTGTACAAGAAGTTATTGCAGTTTCCAAGGCAATTAAAACTTTTTATACCCAAGCCCATACTTTAATAGAACTTGGTGGAGAAGATGCAAAGATAATTTTATTTGAAGAGGGAAAAACTCCTGAAATGAGAATGAATGGGAGTTGTGCAGGAGGGACTGGTTCTTTTATTGATCAAATGGCATACATATTAAATATAACTATATCAGAACTAAATGAATTAGCAAAAAAATCAACTAAATCATTATATATAGCTTCAAGATGTGGAGTGTTCGCCAAAACAGATGTACAAGCACTATTAAACGTTGGTGAAACTAAAGAAGATATTGCAAAAGCAGTATTTTTAGCAGTTGCAAATCAATCAATTACAACATTAATGGCAGGAGCAAAAGCCAGAGAAAAAATTATTTTTGCTGGTGGGCCTTTGACATTTTTATCAGAATTAAGAAAAGCTTTTTATGAGGCTTTAAAATTATCCGAGGATAACTTCATATTACCTGAGAATTCAGAAGTATTAGTTGCTATTGGGGCTGCACTTCATTCAAGAAAAACAACAGTCAAATATACAATAGCTGAAATAATAAACAAAATAGAAAGTAAGAAAAAATTTGATGTAGGAATCCGTATTTTAGAACCTCTTTTTTCTAGTAATAAAGAATATGAAGAATTTAAAAAAAGACATTCAAAAAGAGATGTTAAATATATTTCTGAAAATACCGCTCTTAAAGAAAAAAATTTGTATATAGGTATTGATGCAGGCTCAACAACTACAAAAGTTATAATTATTGATGATGAAAATTTTATTATAGATAGTTTTTATACTAATAATAAAGGATCACTTATTAATGCAGCAAAAACAGCTTTGAAAAAAATTAGTCGTCACATATCAAAAGGAAATTTAAAAGGAATTTATGCAACAGGTTATGGAGAAGAATTTTTAAGAAAAGCATTAAATTTAGATGGTGGCGTAGTTGAGACTATGGCTCATTTTAAGGCGGGAAAGAGTTTTGAAGATAAATTAAGTTTTATTGTAGATATTGGTGGTCAAGATATAAAAGCTATAAAAATAGAAAATGGTTTGATTTCAGATATACGATTAAATGAAGCTTGTTCTTCAGGGACAGGTTCGTTTATAGAAACTTTTGCTCAAAATTTAGGTTTATCATTAAAGGAATTTGTGAAAAAAGCTGTTAAAGCGAAAAACCCCGTGGATTTAGGAACTAGATGTTCTGTATTTATGAATAGTAAAGTCAAAGAAGCTTTAAGAGACGGAATAAATGTGGAAGATATTGCTGCAGGGTTAGCTTATTCAGTAGTTAAGAATGCGTTATATAAAGTAATAAAATTAAAAAAAGTAGATGAATTAGGCGAAAATATTTTTGTTCAAGGTGGAACGTTTAAAAACGATGCTGTTCTTAGAGCATTTGAAAAAATAACTAAAAAAAATGTTTATAGATTAAATATATCAGAATATATGGGGGCTTTTGGAGCAGCAATTTATGCGAGAGAATTTTATCAATCGAATAAAAATTATAAAACAAAATTTGATATAAAAAAAATAGATGATTTTACTTTTAAAAAACTATTTTTACAATGTAAAGGGTGTGGGAATAAGTGTAATGTAACAAAATTTACATTTGATAATAAGAATGTGTTTTATACTGGAAACAAATGCGAAAAATATTTTTCAAATAAATCTGTAAAAACAGAAAATTCTATGAATTTTTTCGTGAAAAAAGAACAAATGATTTTTAATACGGAAAAAGATTATAAATATGATTCATCTAAACCAGTAATAGGAATTCCAAGAATCTTATCAATGTATGAACATTTTCAATTTTTTTATAATTTTTTAAAAGAATTAGGATTTAAAGTAGTGTTGTCTGATAGAAGTAATAGAAAAATGTATTATGATGGTTTAAGAACAGTTTCTGCAGACAATATATGTTTTCCAGCTAAAATATCAAATGGTCACATTTTAAATCTTATAGAAAAAAAAGTAGATAGAATCTTCATTCCAACTATAATTTATGAAAAATTAGAGGGGGAAAATGCAGATAATTCTTATAATTGTCCAATTGTAACTGGTTATGGAGAAGTTTTAAAGAGAACTATTGATACAGATATACCAATGGATACTTTTGCCATTAGTTTTCAATATGAAAAAGGGTTGAAAAAAAGTTTATTTAATTATGTAAAAAAATATGGTGTTAAAAAAAGAGAATTTAATAAAGCATTTGATGTGGCTAATAAGATAGAATTAAAACTTTTAGAAGAACAAAAAAAATTAGCTAGAGTTATTATAGACACTGCCAAAAAAGATGATAAAATTTTAGTAGTGGTATTGGGCAGACCATATCACCTTGATTCAATGGTTAATACAGGAATAATGGAGTTGATTTATGAATTGGGGGCGCTTGGAATAACAGAAAATGCCATTCCAGAGTTATATGATATGGATTTAAAAGGGGTATTGCCACTTACACAGTGGTCATATCATAATAGATTGTATTTAGCTGCAAAATGGATTGCAAAACAAGATTATAAGAAGATTGTTGGGATACAATTAAATTCTTTTGGATGTGGACCTGATGCAGTAGTTGTAGACGAAGTAAAATCAATTATAGAAAGTAGTGGAAAATTATTTGCAGCCTTAAAGATTGATGAAATGTCTAATATTGGAGCTGCAAAAATAAGAATAAGATCCCTGTTTGAGGCATTAAACCAAAATAGAGATATTTTTTCCAAAGAAAGGAAATATTCTAAAAATTATCAAAAAAACGATAGGCAAAAAACTATTATTTTACCTAATTTTTCGAAAGTATATTCTGAATTATATGAAGGTGTAATGTATAATTTAGGATTTAATGTAAAAACAATAAGTTATCAAAGCAAAGAAGCTGTGGATGTAGGATTACAATATGTAAATAATGATATGTGCTATCCGGCAACAATAGTAATAGGGGATATACTAAAAGCTTTACAAAGTGAAAATATTGACCCTAAAAATACTGTAGTAGGATTAAGTCAAACAGGTGGGCAATGTAGAGCATCTAACTATGTGCCACTATTAAAAAAAGCCATGATAGATGCGGGTTTTGCAGATACGCCTGTTATTGCAATTGGAACAAATGCTTCGATAGATGGACTTAAACTTAATCCTTTAAAGTTATTAAAATATAGTGCAATTGCATTTGCTGCTGGTGATTTTCTTACAAAACTAAAATTAGCTACTGCTCCTTATGAAAAAGAGAAAGACTCAACCAAAATTTTATTTTATAAGCTTCTATCTGAATTAAAAAAAGAGTTGTTTGAGAGGAAACCAAATGCTGAAATGCTTAGGAAATTTTCTAAAAAAGCAGTAGAAGAATTTAATAAAATAGAAATTAATGAGCCTAAAAAAAGAAATAAAATAGGATTAGTTGGAGAAATTTATTTAAAAAGTAATTGTTTTTCCAATAATTATATAGTGGATACTTTAGAGGAAAATGGTTATGAAGTTGTAATTCCTTCTTTTTTGAAATTTTTAGAATATGATTATTACAGCGAAAAATTTAACAGAGAAGAGAACATATCTAAAAATAATAAAACTTATTTAACAAAAAAAGTTATAAAAAAAACAATTGATTACTATAGAAATATTACTGAAAAGGAGCTAAAAAGATTTAAAAGATATACTCCTGAAATACTTTTGGAAGAAAATTCAAATGGAAAAAACAATATTTTACCAAGATCTTTACAGTTTGGAGAAGGTTGGCTTTTAGCTAATGAAATTTCGAGTATGGCATCAGAAGGTATTAAAGATGTTATTTCGCTACAACCTTTTGGATGTATTTCAAATCACATTATATCTAAAGGCATATATCGAGAATTAAAAAATAAATTAGATGTAAATCTGTTAGCATTAGATTATGAAGCAGGTACAAGTGAAGCTAATATTATGAACAGATTAAAACTGTTTTTAGAAATGAAGAAAGATTAAATGATCTTACAACTCTTGATGAGGTTCATGACGCTTATGAGTTACAAAAAAGAATTAATAGATGATTCAAAAGTTTTTTTCTAGCCTTTTTAAATAAAAATCGAAACATTTATATATTAGTTTGTTTATTTACACAAATAAACATTTACACAAATAAACAAACAACAACAGGTGGTAATGAGTAATTAAAATTTTTAAAAAATAAACAAAGGTGGTTTGGTTGACAAAAACAATTCAAAAATTCAAGTTTAATGAAAAATTAATTGAAAGAACTTCTCGAATATGTAAAGCAATGTCTGAACCAATAAGACTCAGATTACTTGGAGAATTAGGAGTTCATAAACAAGGAAAATATGAAAGCGTAGGTGAATTGGCAAAAGCTCTTGACAAAGATCAAAGCGTAATTTATAGACACATTCAAATATTAGAAAAAGCAGGTTTGTTAACAACAAGCAAGAAAGGTTCAACTCTTTTTTCTAATACAACCACCAATGCTGGTGAAATAATAAACTTTTTTCGAAAACAAAAATAAGAATATGATAAGAATATTAAAGGTGAATAAAATGACTGAAAAAATAAAACCAAAAGATTATTACGAAGCAGGATTACAATTACATGGACACAAATGCCCTGCAATGCCACTTGGTTTAAGGGTAGGAGCGGCTGCAATGAATGCTTTAGGTGTTGAAAGAGCAAAAGATGGACAACTATTGGCATTAGTGGACCTGGGTGAAAATCATTGTGCAACTTGTTATGGTGACGGGGTACAAATGATTACAGGTTGTACTTTTGGAAAAGGCAATATCAAAAAATTACATTATGGTAAATGGGGTTTAACACTTGTTGAAACAAAAACAGGTAGAGCAGTTAGAGTTATACCTAAAGCAGAAACAATGCTTACAAGTAAAAAAAGCAAGTTCTTTACAGAGTATAGGATGAAAGGAATACCTGCGTCCGAAGTGCCTAAAGAAGTCGTTGAGCCTTTAGTGGATAACGTGATGAATACCCCTGATGAACAGATGCTTTCAATAAGTGAAATATTTCATTACAACGTTCCAAAAAAAGCAGGTTCATTTAGTGGGTTTGTTTGTGATGAGTGTCATGAAATGAC
>Ga0114934_10001020_pt1 | contig 18254 bp, 15 predicted proteins | sample 4SBtaG_2_FD_99695 | JGI IMG/M metagenome (GOLD analysis project Ga0114934, IMG submission 99695) | Deep subsurface microbial communities from Kolumbo volcano to uncover new lineages of life (NeLLi) - 4SBTROV10_white metaG | ecosystem: Environmental > Aquatic > Marine > Volcanic ...
AACCGTAAGCCGCAAATCGACTCCGTAATAATGGGGAAGAAACGCCAGGCTTACAAGCCGCTGAATCGGCTGAAGGTCACCCAATTTTTCCATTAATTTGGATTCAAAAATGCCCGTAGTGCGGAGGGTTTTGTAAGAAAGGCAATTTTTTTCAGATGAAGCATGGGCGCTCAAAAAGGGAATGACCGAGCCCTGAAGAAGTCGCTCCATTTCCGCCGGAACACCGGGTAAAACGAAACAAAATTTTCCGGATTCCTGAAACAAGAGCCCGGGGGCCGTTCCAATCGGATTGGGCAAAATGGTTGCTTTTTGGGGCACTTCTGCCTGATTCCGATTGACTTCCGGCATTACCCGTCCCCTTTCGGTAAAGCGTTTCTGCAATTTTTCGTAAAGATCGGTGTTTAATACGATAGGGGAATTGAAGAATTTTGCCACAGTATATTTTGTGATGTCATCGTTAGTCGGTCCAAGTCCGCCGGTAACCACGAGAACATCGGCCCGGGCGAAGGCAATTTTCAGCGCATCGAGGATTTCTCCTTCCGAATCGCCCACCACGGTAATCCAACGGGGATCGATTCCAATTTTAACCAGCTTCCGACTTATGAATACGGCATTCGTGTTTACAATTTGTCCCAGCAGAATTTCATCGCCAATCGTCAGGAGTTCCGCTTTCATCGCAAAAACACCCGTACCAATTGCAAAAGAATAACGGTGTAAACAGCCACGATCACATCATCAATCATAATGCCCAGTCCACCACCCAGATCTTGCGATTGCTTAGCCGGCCAAGGCTTGGTGATGTCCAAAAATCTGAAAATCAAAAAAGCGGCCCCCCACCAGAGAAGTGTTTTTGGAAGAGCAATAATCGAAATCAGCATCCCAAGGTCTTCATCGATGTTGACCGAGCCCGGATCTTCCTTTCCCATGGCCTTTTCGGTAATTCCCGAACTCCAGATTCCCACCAAAAATAAAATCAAGGCGGCGGCCAATAAAATTGAGGGCGCAAGCGGAGGAAGAAACCACAACAGGATGAGAGTTATCAGACTTCCCACCGTTCCGGGGGCAATTGGAAACAATCCGGTAAATGCCGTCGTTGACAAAAACTTCGCAATAAATGTGTTCATGAACGTTTCCGAATCTGCCGAGTGGATTTATAAGAAAATCCAACTACGGCCTTCAAATAGCTTTCGTGCAAAAAATCCACCATTCTCATTTTTTGAAACTATGTGTTAAATACATGAAGGACATCCCAAAACAGTGATTTCAGATGTCCATTGTTTTCGATCAAATACTGAATGCCGGTTAAAACCGTTAAAAGAACCACTATCCACATCAGAATATCGATAATAACCAGTGATTCGAAGATTTGGACAATTTCGGCACACCAAACAACCCCTTTGTTTGCATAAGCCACTACAATCGGATAAACAATCAGTATAAAAAGCGTAATCATCTGACTGGTTGTTTTCGCTTTTGCTGTGTAGGACGTGCGAATGGGATGCTTTTTGAACATGGCGTACCACCGCAATCCAGTCACAAGAACGTCGCGAATGACGATGACCCACACCATCCAGAAGGGGATTTCCCCGGCAAATGCACAGACAAAAAACGCCGTTAAAACAAGAATTTTATCAGCCAGGGGATCTAAAAATCGTCCCCAAATACTGGTTAGCCCGTATTTCCGCGCGACATGGCCATCATACCAATCAGTAATAGCAGCAATTGTAAAAATGGCGGCCGAAACAAGTTTCCAGTGAAGGCTATCAATAAGAAATGTCCATGCAAAAAAGGGGGTTAAAATAATACGAAAAATTGACAATTGATTTGGTGTAGCATTAAACAAAGACACACTTTTCCCTATCACTCAAGTCACAACACATTTCGCCCTTCAAGGGCACGCGAAAGCGTTAATTCATCGATAAATTCAAGATCGCTTCCGGCCGGAATTCCTCTTGCCAGTCGGGTAACTTTTTTGCCAAGTGGCTTTATTAATTTTTGAAGGTAGAGCGCAGTAGCTTCTCCCTCCACATCCGGATTCGTAGCCAGAATAACTTCCTGCACCTCCTCCGTTAGCCGCGACAACAGCTCTTTTATTTTTAGATTTTCCGGGCCAACCCCATCCAACGGTGAAAGGGCTCCCCCCAATACATGATACACACCCCGATACATGCCCGTTTTTTCGATTGCCAAAATGTCATTCGCTTCTTCAACCACACAAATGGTGGTGTGGTCTCGAGTCGCATCGCGACAAATCGGACAGGGATCAACTTCAGTAATATTAAAACAGACCGAACAAAGCCGGGTTTTTTCCTTCAGATCAATTAGAGCCTGTGCGAAGGCTTCAACCTCTTCCCGGGGTTGTTTTAGTAGATAAAATGCCAAGCGCTGAGCCGATTTTCGCCCGATTCCAGGCAATTTCGAAAACTCACCAATTAGATTTTCTAATGATTGTGACGAATAAAACTGCATTCCCGGTTAAAATCCTGGAATTTTAAAGCCACCGGGCAAATTTGACAACATTCCACCTGTGGTCTGATTAAGATGCTCATTGGCTGCCTTTTCGGCTTTTTCCAGGGCCTGATTTACGGCTGCCACAATCAGATCTTCTAACATTTCCACGTCTTCCGAATCAACAACTTCCGGGTCGATTTGGATCCGCTTGAGTTCGCGTTTCCCGTTTGCAAGAACCGTTACCATTCCGCCGCCTGAACTTCCTTCCACTTCAATTGTTTCCAATTCTTCCTGGGCCTTTTGCAATTGTTCCTGCATTTTCTGCATTTGTCCCAATAAAGCTGACAAATTGGGCTTTGCCATTGATTTTATCCTCCAATTTACAACAGTTCACCGTCAAACATTTCTAAAATTTTCTGTATCTTTGGGTCAAGACCGTTTTTTTTTACGGGGGGAACTCCTGCTGCTTCACCTGGTAAATCCTCTTTTGGAATTCCGCCTTCAAGGTTTCCACTTGTAAATTTAAGAGAAAACGTTCCACCCAACAGATCGGCCAACACCTGCGTGAGAACATCCCGCTCTTTTTTTACAGCATTCAGATGAAAACCATTTGACTTATCAAACATAATTTCAAGGGCATTTCCGGTCATTTTTGTCGGGTACCCTTCTTGCAAAAAGAAACCAAGAGTCATTTTTTTTCGTTTGACCGCTTCCAGAATCTCCGTCCACCGGGCCTGGATTTCCCTAAGACCAATGATTGGCGGCGCAGAATATTCTTCCGTCGAATCGCGCACAAATGAAGCTGAGGGTTCATCTGTTTCTTCACCTCCCTCGCTTTCTTTCGGCTTGCCGGGATTCTCCGCTGCCACCGGTTGGGTCGCCTTTTGTGATTTCTCCGGTCGGGATGTTAGAGGCGCCTTTCTAAGGGATGGTTGAGTGTTTTTATTAAAAAAATCCGCTTCGTTTTGAGGCGATTTTTTCGGTTCTCTATCCAACACAAGATTTTTCTTACCGGAACCTACTTTTGAAAGCTTTTCCAACAAATCGGAAATGGTAACGGAACGATCCATTTTGATCAATTTTATGACCATCATTTCGATCTTCAATCGCGGGTTCGCACTCCGTTTGATCTCCGCTTCCGTTTCAGAGATAAGTCGAATAAACCGCAGCAGATCTTCTTCGGAAAACTGTTCCTTTTCCTTCAGATACCGATCCTTCGATGCCTCTGATACCTCCAAAAGTTTCGTAGAATTTGTTGTCAGAACAAAAAGTTTGTTTCGAAGATGCTCCACCAACCCGATTAAAAAACCTGAAATATCATAGCCCCGAGCAATAAAATCATCGATAAAAGCCAGCGCCTTTTTAATCGATTGGGATTTCAGGATGTCGGTAAACTCAAAATACAGCTCCTGTTGAATAATGCCAAGCGCCTGAAGCACATCATCAATGACAACCTTATTGCCCGAGAAGGAAATGATCTGATCGAGCAGACTCTGGGCATCTCTCATACTGCCATCAGCCTTTTTGCCAATTACCAGAAGCGATTCCTCGTCAATTTCAACTTTCTCATCTGCACAAATGAATTTCAGATGATCAATAATCACCTGGAGCGGAATGCGCTTAAAATCGAAGCGCTGACAGCGGGACAGAATTGTTGCCGGCACTTTGTGAGGTTCCGTCGTTGCGAAAATAAAAACAACGTGTTGAGGAGGCTCTTCCAGAGTTTTCAGGAGCGCATTAAATGCCTCGGAAGTGAGCATGTGCACTTCATCGACAATATAGATTTTGTACCGGCTGTTGGTTGGGGCGTATCGGATATTTTCACGTAAATTCCGAATTTCATCAATACCCCGGTTTGAAGCTCCGTCGATTTCAATAACATCCATGCTCCTGCCGGCGGTAATCTCCAAACAATTTGTGCATTTATTACAGGGGGTGGGGGTAGGCCCCTCTTTGCAATTCAACGCCTTTGCCAAGATGCGCGCCGTGGTCGTTTTTCCGACCCCCCTGGGCCCGGAGAAAAGATAAGCATTGGCAATTCGTCCGGCTGAAATTGCATTTTGGAGTGTGCGAGTGACGTGATCCTGTGCCACTACTTGTTCGAATGTCATTGGACGCCATTTAAGCGCCAGGACTTGATAAGCCATAGGGTGTATTCTTTAAAGCAGATTCGTCGCTTCCAAAAATTTGCCAAAACACACGGCTTTGACAAATGGGCAAGCAACCCTCCGGCACATAGTCCAAACGCCGACCGCTGCTACCTCCCGGTCCTGACGGAGTTGAGCGCCTTCCTATTGCGGAGGACTTGCCCATTTACCAAAGCCGGTCGCAAATTTCAGAATAATTTTGGATTTAGTGGAGCAGAGCGGATTCGAACCGCCGACCTCTTCCGTGCGAGGGAAGCGCTCTCCCAATTGAGCTACTGCCCCAAACCTGCGGAGAGGGTGGGATTTGAACCCACGGTACCCGGAGGGTACACACGCTCTCCAGGCGTGCTCCTTCAGCCGCTCGGACACCTCTCCAAATTGCTTTCTCTGAAAAAAATCTTGTTTGACTTCCCGATTCAAGCCGCTTTGTTCATGTATCTCTAAGTCCTCTAAAAAATTGCCGGAGCAATTCCGAAGACTCGTCAGCCAGCACGCCCGAAACGAGCTGCACGCGATGATTCAACCGATCATCCTGTACAATATTGTAAAGCGACCCACACGCTCCCCGCTTGGGATCGAACGCCCCAAAAATCAGTGTTTTTATTCTTGAATTAACAATAGCGCCTGCACACATGGAACACGGCTCTAACGTGACGTATAATGAAACTCCCTCAAGACGCCATGAAGACAAAAAATTTGCCGCTGCCGTGATAGCCAGAATTTCTGCGTGAGCTGTGGGATCTTGCAACGTTTCCGTTTGATTATGTCCCCGCCCGATAACTCGATCTTCCCAAACAGCCACGGCCCCTACAGGAACTTCCCCCTCGTCGTAGGCCTTTCCGGCTTCCTCCAAAGCCCTACGCATCCAATATTCTTGAATATTCTTACCACTGTTCCTAAACATGGTGCGCCCGGAGGGACTCGAACCCCCAACCTTCTGATCCGTAGTCAGGTGTTCTTTCCAGTTGAACTACGGGCGCAAATGGCGGCGCATACGGGAGTCGAACCCGTGTTACCGACGTGAGAGGCCAGCGTCCTGGGCCACTAGACGAATGCGCCATATTGATTTCTAAAAATTTGTGCGCCCAGGAGGACTCGAACCCCCAACCCTCTGATCCGAAGTCAGATGCTCTATCCAGTTGAGCCATGGGCGCACATTTTTCCAAACTATTGCTGGGGAGCAGGGATTCGAACCCCGATCGACGGATCCAGAGTCCGTTGTCTTGCCATTAGACGACTCCCCAATAGGTTCTACAAAATCTTCAAACCCCGCTCAACCCGACGCAAACAGGTGTCTTTACCCAGAACCTCCATCATTTCAAAAAGTCCGGGACTCACAGAAAAGCCTGTCAACAATATTCGCATCGGGTGAATAAATTTTGCTGCCGGCACCCCCACCTCTGATGCCAATGACCGCGTCACCTCTTCTATTTTATCCGCCTTAAATTCATCGAGAGCACTCAATCGCTCCTTTAACTTCTTCAAGCGTTCCTTTGTTTCAAGGCCTTCCCAGTATTTTCGAAGTGCTTTCTCGTCATATCTATCCGGATCTTTAAAAAAATATCGACCGTATTTTGCCAAATCTTTTGTGGTCTTCATCCGAGTTTTAAAAAGATCCAACACCTCTAACAAATAGGGTACCTTTCGCTCCGCATCAAAATCAGTGATTAAATGCGATTCCAAAAGCGACGGCAAAACTTTTTCCAACAGTTTCTCCGTCGGATAAATCTTCAGATGCTCACTGTTGACCCATTCCAATTTTTTTGGATCGAAAACAGCGCTTTTTCTCGAAATTCCATTAATTGAGAAAGCTTCAATTAATTCAGGAACAGTAAAGATTTCACGATCGTTTCCCGGCGACCACCCCAAAAGCGCGAGATAATTAACCATTGCCTCAGGCAAAATCCCCATTTCGGCATACTCCTTAACCGAAGCCGCGCCGTGGCGTTTGCTAAGCCGTTTTTTGTCTTCCCCTAAAATTAAAGGAACATGCGCATATTGGGGCGGATTCCAGCCAAGTGCATGATACAAGAGAACGTGCCTGGGGGTATTTGAAATATGATCATCGCCGCGAATCACGTGAGTAATTCCCATGTCGTGATCATCCACCACCACTGCCAGATGATAGGTTGGAATCCCGTCGGAGCGCAAAATTACAAAATTATCAATCTCCGAATTGTTAAATTCCATTGATCCGTAAACCTGATCATCAACAACCGTCGTTCCGTCGGGAACCCAAAATCGAATCGCCCGCGGCACCCCTTTCCGATCCAATTCCTCTTTCTCTTTTACCGTCAGCAAATAGCACTTGCATTTATTTTGCTCAGCAACATTTTCAGATGGCGGATCATCGTCATTTCCACAATAGCAGTGATAGGCCTTCCGCTTTCGGACAAGTTCCTCGGCATATTTCCGGTAAACGTCAAAGCGCTGTGATTGGTACCATGGTTCATCATCCCAATCCAATCCCAGCCAATTCAGGCTTTCAAAGATCGCATCAACGACTTCCTTAGAATTTCTGGCCTGGTCCGTATCCTCAATTCGAAGGAAAAATTTTCCGCCCATTTTTCGGGCAAATAACCAATTAAAAATCGCTGTCCGCGCGCCCCCAATATGCAAATGACCGGTGGGGCTGGGTGCAAAACGAACACGAACATCCGATTGAGAATTATCCATTTATTCTGCTATTTCTTCTTTAGAAGATGAGTGATTTTCTTCCGGCTCCAATTCAACCTTAATGCCGCCAATCCATCCCATAAAAATATTGTACAAAACCGCGAAAATAGCCCCCACAACAGCATATAAAACCGCTACAAAAACCGCTATAAAAATAGACAAAAGCAGTAAAAGAGGCCCTCCCACATGCGGAATGTCAGAACCGAATTCACCCCCGAAATTGCCGGCAATATTCGAAAGGCCGGCCAAAAGCAAAATATAAAAAAGCCCAAACAAAAAGCCCAAAATCAGAAAAATAACAAAAACTGTTTTTGCTATTGACCAGGCATCGATATGTTTTAATTCGTAGTCCATAAATTCCCAATCACATTTGCGGAGAGGGTGGGATTCGAACCCACGGTAGACTGACGCCTACAACGGCTTAGCAGGCCGCTGCCTTCAACCACTCGGCCACCTCTCCAAGCCATTGACTCTATTAAAATTACTTGATCCTTCAAGGGCAACTCAGTACCGCATAGCGGATACCGCCAATTTTGATGCTTTTTCGCAGATTCTGCGGGTGAAACCTTAATTGCGGAGAGGGAGGGATTCGAACCCCCGTCACGACAAGCGTGAAGCGGTTTTCGAGACCGCCGCCTTAAGCCAGCTCGGCCACCTCTCCTCTCAGGCAACTATTTATCAAATTCACTGTTCTTTTAATTGCTTTTTTCTGGCGGAGGGCGAGGGACTCGAACCCCCAAGGGCAAATGCCCAGCGGTTTTCAAGACCGCCGCCTTACCAATTAGGACTAGCCCTCCAAAATCTCCGCATAAGCGACTTTAAATATACAAATATTTTGGCTATATGTCAACAAAATTTTGGCAGCCTCGGGCCATATATTGGCTCTATTATTCCCACAAATATTACCAATCACAAAGGACCTGTCCGGTGAAAAGTTCTTTTCATGTATCGCAGCAACCCGAAAAACCTGGCGGGATGGGAACATATAATGCATCCTGATCTCTATAATTGTCGAACAAAATAGGTTCCCGGTAACTGTTTCACAACATTTTTCAGTTCCAGGGTTAGCAATAGAGATAAAACCTGAGAAGAAGAAGATCCCAATTTTTGAGAAAGCAGGTCAATATGTTGGGGTTCATCCGTTAGGATTTCCCACACGCGTTGTTCTTCGCTCGAAAGATTTTTAGGAACCCTTGCTCCGGTTTTTGTCGTTTCCATTTTTCGCAGCGACCGAAGCTTAACATCCAGTTCCTGCAAAATATCGTCAACTCCTTGAACCAGTTTTGCTCCGTCTTTAATCAAACGATTGGTTCCAACGCTTCTACCACTGGTAATGGCTCCGGGTACTGCAAAAACCTCTCGCCCTTGCTCCGCTGCAAAGTTTGCGGTAATTAAGGCGCCGCTTTTTGACCCGGCTTCCACAACTAGTGTGCCCAATGTAAGGCCGCTAATAATTCGATTTCTTTTGGGAAAATTGGAGGCATCTGGCTTAGTGCCAAAAGGATATTCCGTCAAAATGGCACCCGATTCTTCAATTTCGGAAACCAGCCTCTTGTTTTCAGCCGGATAAATCAAATCAAGACCACTCCCCAAAACAGCGACCGTTCTGCCGTCCGCCTTTAGCGCTGTTCGATGGGCAATGGTATCAATTCCCCGAGCCAGACCACTAATAATTGTAAAACCAATATTGCTGAGTTCTCTTGTCAGTTTTTCTGTTACCTGTACACCATAACTGGAAGGATGTCTTGTACCAACAATTGCAATCGAAACGGCATCTTCGGCCATTAAGCGACCTTTTTGAAATAGTATTACGGGGGGATCAAAAATTTGCTTGAGTCCGGCGGGGTAGGCATGATCCCAAAATGTAAGAATCGAGGCTTTATACGCTTCGAGCATTTTCAGTTGGCGTTTTGCAAATTCAGGCTCTTTTTCCCGAAGAATTCTGTCTGCAAGTTTCTTGTCTACACCATCAACCGCCATGAGAGAAGACCGTGTAGCAGAAATTACCTTTTCGACAGAGCCAAAGTGGCTGATGAGTTGCCGAATGCGCTGATTCCCAATTCCCGGAATGGATTGAAGCAAGAATAGCCCTTGCAAATCGTCAATCACTTTCCTTTGCCTCTACTTCTTCTTTCACCGAAAGCATTTCCAATTCCTGCCTGATCCTGAAAAGAAGATCATTCACGCCCTCCCCTGTAACCGATGAAAAACGGCTAACAGAAATTCCGTCTATTTCGCGAGAAAGGGTCGTTTTTGATTCATCATGCAATAAGTCTGATTTTGAAACAGCGATTACTTTAGGTTTTGCAACAAGTTTCCGGCTGTAAGTCTCCAATTCATTTTTAAGCACCCAATAGTCGGCTTCAATATTTTCTGCGGCCGAATCAACCAAAAACAAGAGCAGTTTTGTTCTCTCGATGTGACGTAAAAACTGCAAGCCCAAACCCTTTCCATCCGACGCCCCTTCGATAAGACCTGGAATATCAGCCATTACAAAACTAAAATCATCACCTACCTTTACGTAGCCGAGATTCGGCTTCAGCGTGGTAAAGGGATAATTGGCAATTTTAGGGGTCGCTCTGGACACTCGGGAAAGAAGCGTGGATTTTCCGGCATTTGGAAAACCAACCAGTCCAACATCTGCAATTAGCTTAAGTTCAAGCAGGATCGTCCTTTCCTCTCCGGGGATGCCCGGTTCCGAGGTTCGGGGTGCCTGATTGGTAGGCGTTGCAAAGCGCGCGTTCCCTCGTCCGCCCTTACCACCTTTTGCTGCAACCACACTTTCGCCAGGATGCGTCAGATCGCCAAGAATCTCTCCGGTTTCGAAATCTTTAATCACCGTACCTGGCGGAACACGAACAATCAAATTTTTTCCGCTCTTGCCGGTCTTATTGCTTCCCTGACCGTGTGCTCCCCGCTCAGCCTTAAAGTGCTGTCTGTAACGATAATCCAGTAAGGTTTGTAAATGCGGATCTACTTCAAAAACGACGTCACCACCCTTTCCGCCATCACCGCCATCAGGGCCACCCCGAGGCACGTACTTTTCTCGCCGGAAACTAACAATTCCGTTCCCGCCATTTCCCGCCTTTATATAGATTTTAGCTTGATCAACAAACATAATTACCACGGATTCCTTCTGGCCATTTACAAGAGAATATCACCCGGTTTTATAAAAAAAGCTTGAAAAATTCGGGGGCAATCTCATAAAAAAAGGCAGATTGCTCTGCCTTTTTAACTCAATTTTGGATGTTTTTATTATTCTTCATCCAACACCTGGGTATCTGCAAACCGATCGCCCCAACGTCGCCCATTTTCATTTGTAAAAATAAAGTAAAGCTCCAATGCAACAATTACAAGACCCAGAATTCCCTCGAGAAAATGGACGAATTGAAACAGACTCGGAATGTACAAAATAATATTTCTTTTTCCAGAATCCGTAAATGAACAGGCACTATCCGTAGCCACATTTATCACTCGCTGGCGCATTAGTTTTTTTCCGATGCTTTGCCCATTAAATAATCCATCTCTAAAAACGATGTAAAGTCCGGCCACAAGTCCCGTAAGGTAGTCTCCCAGATTAAGCCAGACTTTGAGCACTACCCAGATCACAACATAGACTCCCAGATCAATTAAAAAAGCAATGGCTCGTTTGGACACATCTGCTTTAGGCTTGTCTGTTTCCACGAGTGATCTCCTTTTTTGGTATTAATTTAATACAATTATTTCAGAAACTTATCCATATTTTGGATAATGGCCGTACCAAACTCTGAACATTTCAACAGGGTTGCGCCTTCAATCTGGCGGTGTAAATCGTATGTTACGCGCTTCTGCTGAATGGTTTCGGAAATCGCCTTTTCAATGACTTCACCGGCTTCATTCCAACCCATGTACTGAAGCATCATAACCCCTGAGAGAATGAGTGACCCCGGATTCACTTTGTCCAGTCCCGCATACTTGGGCGCGGTACCATGTGTAGCCTCAAACAGGCCGATATAATCGCCGATATTGGCGCCAGGAGCCAATCCAAGGCCACCTACTTGTGCGGCACAGGCATCTGAAATAAAATCGCCATTCAGATTGGGGGTGGCAATAACATCGTATTCATCCGTCCGGGTCAAAACCTGCTGAAACATGTTGTCAGCAATTCGGTCTTTGATAAGAATTTTTCCTTCGGGCATTTTGCCATCGTATTTATCCCAGAGCTCGGCCTCTGAAATGGTTTTATCGCCAAACTCCTCTTTGGCCACCTCGTAACCCCAGTCTTTGAAAGCGCCTTCGGTGTATTTCATGATGTTGCCTTTGTGCATAAGAGTAACGCTTTTCCGGCCATTTTCAAGTGCAAATTGAATGGCTTTGCGAACCAGACGCTTGGTGCCGTATTCACTAATCGGCTTGATACCGACTCCTGAATCTTTTCGGATTTCCACACCCATTTTATCCTTCAGAAAATTAATTATTTCCCGTGCTTCATCCGTTCCTTCGCGCCATTCGATTCCCGAATAAACATCCTCGGTATTTTCACGGTAAATAACCACATCCATTTTCTCCGGGTGTTTTACAGGGCTTGGTACTCCCTGATAATATTTTACGGGTCGGACACAAGCATACAGGTCGAGCGCCTTCCGCAGTGTTACATTCAAGCTTCTGAAACCGCCGCCAACGGGTGTCGTTAAAGGACCTTTAATGGCAATAATAAACTCTGCAATGGCTTCTTCGGTTTCTTTTGGAAGCCATTCATTGTATAATTGGTGTGCTTTTTCGCCGGCATAAATTTCCATCCATTCGATTTTTCGCTTTCCACCGTATGTCTTTTGGATGCTGGCATCCAAAACCCTCTTTGCAGCACGCCAAATGTCTGGCCCCGTTCCATCTCCTTCAATAAACGGGATAATCGGGTTGTCCGGCACAGATACTTTTCCCTCTACAACTGTAATTTTTTCACCACGCTCTGGCACCTTCACATGTTTATAACTCATTTTTTATGCCCTCCAGGACTTTTTGGATTAAGAAAATTAAAACGATTGGGTGAAATCTGAAAAAAATTTTACTTGATAAAAAACAAGGGATTGATATCCCCTTTTTAAAATAACGAAAAACCCAAAAAAATAATAAGAAAAATTCGGTTAAAAATCAATTTTTTCTACGAAGATTTTGCCCCCCGATGGGATAAAGTAAGAAAAATGAGGCGAATCGATAAGGTTAATGGAGGGGGGGCACTTCTAGAATGTACTTTTCTTAAAAAATGCGATCCTCTTCTTCTTTGATCCCAGACCCAATCTCCCCAATTCTTTCCAAAGACGAAAAATTCCAATCTTTGTAAAACCATATTTTTCAGTATTTAAATCATTTTTTATTTGTAACAGACTAGCATCCGGTTTATCAATAACAGCCTGCCGAATTTTATCTTGAAGGCTCTTTTTAGAAACTGAACTTTCAGAAGGACTCGTACCAGAAACGCTTTCAAGTGGCGGGTTGGATTCATTTTTCTCCGCTACGGACTCATTAAAAGAAGAATTGGTCTGAAGATCACCAACCGTCTTTCCCGAAGCGTCCTTATTAAAATCGCGAATAGCCTCTTGAATAGAATCAAATGCTTTCAAAATGTAGTGAAATTCCAGCAATTCAAACACTTCATAAACATCGGGGATCATATTGACGAGTTTTAGGTCTCCACCCTTCTCTCGAATACCCTTGATTTCACTAATGAAAATACCCCAGCCGGCACTGCTGATGTAGTCCACATTGCCCAAATCAACAACAATATTGTAATTACCCCCCCGCAGTAGATGATCGAGAGCTCGCTCTAATTCAGCAGAAGTAGTCGTATCAATATAGCCCCCAACTTTTATGACGGAAACACTGTTCTGAGGGCCTGTTTTCGATACCGATACCTGGATTCCTTCCATTGATTGTCTCCTTTACGAGAATAATAACTTTTCTTAATATAAATGAATTTATAGAAAAAATCAATATTATTTTTATGATTCAGTGGCCGTTGTTTCGCTGCGTTTTTGACTCTTGCTCAGTTTTAATGCTTTTTCGATATTTTTTTTCACATCTTTTCGATCGGGTTTGATTTCCAAAATCTTTTTCCAGATTTGAATGGCCTTTTTAAAGTCCTTCCGATTGGCATAAATAACACCCAGATTTTCATACGAATCTGTGAACGACGGATCTATTTCAATCACCTTTAGGTACTCACGCTCGGCCTTTTCAAAATCTTTCATTCGAAAGTAGGCATTGCCCAAGTTGTAATGCGCCTCGAAATGATCGGGATAGTCTTCGATAATCCTGTTAAAAATAGCGATTGCATGTTTAAAATCCCTGTCCAGATAAAACCTCAACCCGCTTAAAAGAAGACGTTTCACCTTTGAGGCTTCGTCCGTTTCTTTGCTGGGAACAGTTTTCTCTGTCCCCTCAGTTTTTTCCTCATCCTCTCCATTCAGGGCGTTCTCAATTTCTTCCTCCTCAACAATAATATTATCGACCAAATCCTCAATTCTATTGAAATTATCTTCAACGGAGCGATGTTCAGGCTCATTTTTTTCTTGAACACTCAATTGTCCGAATATCTTTTCCAAAGAAATCTCTGGCTCCGGTTCTTCCTCATGATCCAAATTCTTTAAATCCCCATTTGGGGGGATTTCTTCCGTTTCTGACCTATCCTCTATATTGGATTCGACTTTGGCATGAGTTGTTTCTTCTTGCTGTGAGGAGAATTCTTCGTCCTGCAATAATTCATTTTCTTCTAAAATAGAATATTGGAGTAAATCCAGTTCTTCCTCTTCTGAAGCTTCCTTCGGAAATCCTTCGTCTTCTTCGCCCATTTCCAAAGAATCGAATAATTTTTTAAGAGAAATATTACCTTCATTTTCCTGATCTAAATTTTCTTCTTCCTGAGGAGAGGCAATTTTCTCGGAATCTGCTTCATCCTCTCCCGAAGCAGGTCTCCGCTCCAGAACTTTGATTCCCGCAAGATCGGAAAGGTCGGTTTCTTCATCGGAACCTTCCTCTTCCAAAAGATTTTCTTCTAACTCATTTTCAGACCCTTTATTCTTGTCAAAAACATCAACGGGGTTGGAAAGAATAATTTCTTCAATATCTTCATCCATGAGGGATTTTTCTTCACGCTTCTTCTTTTTCCGGGGAAGTGTCTTTTTCTTCTCAGACTCCTCCCCTTTCATCTTCAGATCCAATCCTTCCGCTGATGTAATTTCTTCAATTTCCTCGGAAAGCATTTCGCCGCCGATTCCCTCTTCCATCTCAGCCGGGAAATTTTCTTCCTTTTTCGGCTCTTTTAATATGGGAGCAGATAGTTTTGCTTGCGAATTGTCAATAATAACCCGCCCATCCAGAGTAAGCATCGGAGTTCCGGGTGGCTTGAATTTCCGTCTGTTTTTGTTCCGCGCAACGAAGGCCTCGCGAAGTTGTTTTGTATTCAATTTCAAGCGGACCAGCTCGCTGTAAACGCGATTTTCAGAAAGATTCTTTCCATACTCGTCCGTGGAAAGCAGTTCCGAAATACGTCGGGGGCCATAATCCGGGTGTTTCTTTATGATGTCGAATATTTTCGTTTGTTCTTCAATGCTCAAGTGTTTGGCCTCAACCGCCGTGGCCTCATAGTCTGACCGAAAATTATCAACGCCGACCTTTTCAAACTCTTTCTGAAAGGCTTTAAATTTTTTAAAAGGAATACCAGCATTCTTCGCTGCCTGGGTTGCAGAAACCCCATTTAATACCTCATAGTAGGCCTCGCGGGCACGCTCCTCATATTCTTCTGCTTGTTGCATATTTTCTTTAATGACTACAAGAGAAATATCATCGTACTGGATTTGACCCTCTGTAAACGACAGGATTTCCTCCCGAAGCTTAGCCACAAAGTCCTCAGCACTCAATTCTCCATATCGACGTACAGCTTCAAGCAGACGTTCCTCGCCAAAGAGCTCCCGCCGAGAATTCATGGCTTCGGTTACGCCGTCTGTGTAAATAATGACAACATCCCCCTTGGCCAGTCGAATGGAATCATCTTCAATTGATTTATCGAAAAGTTCTTCATCATTTAGGCTAATTCCAACCGGAAATCCCCTTGGGTTTAAATAATAGGTTTTTTTTGTGGTCGGACGATACAAAATCATTGGGTTGTGGCCAGCACTGGCATAGGTCAAACTTCTGTATCGGGAATTTAGAATGGCGTAGAAAACCGTTACAAACATTCCCTTTTTAATGTCCCCCATAATAAATCTATTCACTTTTTTCAATGTTTCAGCCGCTGAGTAAGTGCCTCTTGCTTCCGTGCGCAGAGCCGTACGAATCATGGTCATTACCAGTGAACCCGGAACCCCCTTGCCAGACACATCTGCAATCACTACTCCGAGGCGATCCTTATCAATTTCGACAAAATCATAATAATCACCCCCGACTTCTTTTGCCGATTTATAATAAGAGGAAATGTCGAATCCGCGCCTTTCCGGAAATTTATCCGGCAATAACGTTCGTTGAATTTCCTGCGCCAAATGCATTTCATGCTTCAGCCGTTCCTGATCTTGCAAGCTTTGTTGAGATTTCCGAAACTTGGATGTAATTTCATTAAAGGCCTGGGCAATTTCTCCGATTTCGTCAGATGAATCAATTTCCATTGCGTCTTCAATATTACCTTCGCTCGCATTCCGTACCCAGGAGGCCAGTTTTCGAAACGGGCTAATAATCAGTATAATGAGTAAAGCAACGGCCACATTTCCAAAAAGCAAAAGTAAAAGAGCCAGGCGCAGGTCTTCCATACGTTTTGCACGTATCCACTGATTCACTCTGGCGCTTGAAATAAAAACATAAGCTCTGCCCATAAATCGCTTTGAACCAGGAGCGGTGTGATCAATTATATTGATCGGTTTTTCAACAACATATTCTTTTTCACCATTTGGCAGTTTAACTAAAAAACGCCCTTTACCGAAATCTTTCTCCAGAACGACACCCGAATAGGGCTGAAATACGCGAAATAAATCAAAATTTGTTGATCCTTTAATGATGCCATTTTTATCAACGATGACGGCATCGGTTAATAGTTTCGGGTTTTGTGTGAGGATGACTTTCGTTTCTTTACTCAGGTTCAACTCCGCCGCCGTGCCAATCCAATTTGTGCTGTTTTTCGCCAAAACCTTTGCAGCTGCCTCTCCCTGCGTAAAGGTTTGATTCAGAATTTGCCCGCTTCGCTGAAAAAAGAAGTAAAAATAGCCCAAAATAATGAGAGTTGAGAGAATTGCGGCGGTATAAGAATAATATTTTATTCGTAACGATCCCGGAATGGACGGAACATTAATTTTTGTTTTGGGCTTTTTTTCATTTTTTTTGGTAAGTCGAAGTTCATTTCCCTCTTTGGTTCGATAATATTCGATATCATCTACAAGCTTCCGAATCATAAAAATACCCAGGCCTCCGCGCTTGCCAATAGCGACGTAGCGCTCGAGATCCGGGTCTTTCACGCTGTTTGGATCAAAGAATCGCCCCCGATCAATCAGGGAAACCGTCACGCTGGCTTTGCGCACAATCATTCGGATGAGAATCTCACCGGAGGTGTCTCGATATGCGTAACGAATAATGTTGGTACTGGCTTCGTCAATCGCCAATTTAAAGCTATTGACAATCTTCTCCGAAATCCGATGCTTTTTGCCAGCCTTCTCGATAAAATTTCTGAGATCCTTCAGGTGCTCGATGGAAGCCGGTACCCGAAGTTCTTCTTTTTTTATTTTCTTGAACACGATTACTTTCGAGCTTTCTGCCGTTCTTGAAGCTGCTTTTTGGCCATGTCAATGGCGTCAATGATATCTTTATTATAAGGTTGTTCTTCCAAAAGGCCTTCCCAGATTTTCAACGCATCTTCAATTCTGTCGTCTACGTAAAGTTGAAGGGCTTTATTAAACTTCTTTTCCATTTCCGGTGTCATCTGCTGTTTACGAGCCATCGTATGCCGCTCGGCGTCTTTGTAGTATCTTTGTATTTTTGGGTCCTTTGGATTCAGCTTTAGGGCTTTTTCGAAATTTTTCATCGCCGTTTTCCAGTCCTCCGAGCGATAAGCAATCAAACCGGATTGGTAATAATCATACATATTTAATTTATTCTCAAGCTCCGCCATTTTCTTGTGAATTTCTTTCTTGCGCACGCTATCGTTTTCACTTAGCAACAAGGCTTGATTGTAAAGTTTATTTGCCGCCTGGAATTCTCCCTTTTTGGCCAGATGATCTGCCTTGGAAATGAGTTCATTGATCCGATTCACCAATTCATTTTCGGCGTTTTCGATATATTGCTTAATCTGCTGGCTGTCAGGCTGCCGTTCCAAAGCCAGATTCCACTCATTAATAGCGGAAACGTAATCCCCCTGTTTCAGATACTCCAACCCTTTGTTTACATGCTTGTCCACGTAGCTTTGAATTTGCTTGCGCTGTCGTTCTTCCTGAATTTTGGAGAGCTGCTGCTGCATTTCTTTCTCCCGAATCTCCGTCATTCGGGCATTTGTTTCATCTACCATTTCAAGCGCTTCGGGATCGCTTTTGTCCAATTCCAGAACCTGCTGAAATTTTACCAGCGCCTTAAAATATTCCCCGCTCGCGTACAACGATTTCCCCTCATCCAGGAGCCTCCTGATCTGCGCCCGTCTACGGCGTTCATTTTCCCGCGCGATTCGCTCCTCTAACTCTTTTTGGCGTCGTGCTTCAATTAATTGAATTTTTTCGGAGCGACTCTTTCCAATATTTGCAACAAATGAAATCCGGTGACTTCCGCCAAGAACGCCCTTGGAGTCGATTTTTCCGTACGAATAGTCCAATTCAAATCGATTGTAAACAGCACCTGCACCAAACGAAAGTCCCCTGTCATTAAATCCCAGCCGAAGCATGGCCTGCCCGTTGTAGCTGTATTCGGTTCCCACATGAAATTTGACCGGCGTCTGATCACCCTTTTCCAGATCCATTAGGAAAACGAACGGTGAAT
>Ga0114934_10001022_pt1 | contig 18248 bp, 18 predicted proteins | sample 4SBtaG_2_FD_99695 | JGI IMG/M metagenome (GOLD analysis project Ga0114934, IMG submission 99695) | Deep subsurface microbial communities from Kolumbo volcano to uncover new lineages of life (NeLLi) - 4SBTROV10_white metaG | ecosystem: Environmental > Aquatic > Marine > Volcanic ...
AATTCAATATATTCAATCCGAGCACCTTCTCGCTTCCTCTTATACTCTGGGTAGTGAAATTCAATCTTATCGATAATAGTATTAATTAACCTGATATTGGGTTGTTCTATACAACCGGGAATATTGTATAATTTCTCTTCTCCTGTTAATAGCACCTCTATAATAGCTTTAGCATGATCTTCAGCATGGACCCACTCTCTAATATTTTCTCCGGTCCCGTATACCGGAATCTTATCTCCCTTAACAATTGATCTAATAACAGTGGGTATTAATTTTTCATCCCCTTGTCGTGGTCCATAGTTGTTGCAACATCTCGTAATAGAAGCATTAATATCAAATGTTTCGATATAGGACTGTACTAGTAGATCTGAACCTGCTTTAGTTGCTGAGTAGGGTGACCTCGGAGCAAGTGGACTCTCTTCAGTAAACGGGGGGTCACCCTCTCCTAAGTGTCCATACACTTCGTCTGTTGATACATGCACCATTCTAGCTTTATGCTTTCTTACCAACTCTAATACGTTAGCTGTGCCTTTTAAATTAGAATCAACAAACTCTAGAGGATTGTCAATAGATCTATCTACATGCGACTCAGCAGCTAAATGGATAACATAATCAACATCTTTCGGTATAAAGTCTAATGGATTAGACATGTGAAGTCTCCATGCATCACCATTGGCAATGTCCATGAAGTGGTTTTCTACTCTCTTATCTTCTACTATATTTTCTTTAGAAGAGCCAATGCCCATTTTATCGATGTTGTAAATAAAAAGATCCTTATCCTTACTCTTAAGGAGCTCTTTAATTACATACGACCCTATAAAGCCACATCCACCCGTTACCACATATGTACTCATTTTTTAAAAATATCTGGATTCTGCTTAATAGTTTGCTTTGTAATTTGATCTTTTAGTTTTGTGGTTGACCAGCCGTGGGATCGAGTAGTATAGATAACTCTAGGTGGTAAATCATCTCCAGTGAATGAATCTTTACCAATATAATCTTCTCCTAAAATACGAATATCAGGCTTCCAAAATTTAATTAAGTCGTAAAGCTCTTCTTCTGTTTGATAAGTGTAAACGTCGTCAATATATTTGATTGCCATTAATGCTTCGTATCTGTTGTACAAAGAGATGACTGGTTTATATTTGCTTTTTCTGTGAAGGGAAGGGTCTTTTTGGAGAAAGACAATAAACCTATCACAATGTCTTTTAGCTTCTCTAAAGCATCTGATATACCCCGGGTGCAGCAAATCAAAATTACCTGCTGTAAAACCTACTATTTCTTTACTCATATGTTTATTATATTAGTCAATGCACACTCGAGTGCAACTTCTTCCTCCCACATCTTGAAACCGTATTCGTCTTCTAATTTATCTGTCGACATTACGCAGTTAGATCTATGAGCTATTGTTTCGAGATCACAATAATGTACCCACTCCCAGTCGGGGTTAACCACATCAAACTTATCCATTAATTTTGTTACCTTCTTAGTAGAGAGGGGTTCTGGGTTAACAAAATTTAAGATATCTTTTTCTTTAGCTTCGTATCCCCCGTTAATAAAATGCTCAATAAAATCGAGAAGCTGAGGAATATACGTCTTAGAGTTAACTCTATCAATTAGATTATCGTATCTATATATCTTTGTAATGAAAGATCTATCGTGGAGAATATCACAGAATGGCATTCTCACTCTTAGTATTAGTCCCCAGTCGCATCCTAGTTCAAATGCATGTTTGCTTTTAGAGTAAGTAGATGAGTCTTCATCAAACAAACCAAAATTAGGTTCATCATCTTCTTCCCAAGGCTTATCATAACCTGTATAAATGCACCCAGATGAAATATGAATATAGTTAATGTTTTTTGTCTTACATAGGTTACTTACCCTTAGCGGTCCAAATGTATTAAGCTCAAAGCAAAGCTCTTTTTTAAGCTCGCCTTCATCTACATTAGGTCTGCCAGTAAATCCCGAGCAATTAATAACATAATCAGGCTTCTCTTTATCTAGATATATTTCAAGACATTTAATATCGTTATAGTTTAACAGCTTTCTTTTTTCAATTTTAACATCGTAGCTCTTTTTTTCTGGTCCAGGAAAGATCAATCTATCATATAGATAACTTCCAACATACCCGTTTCCTAATATTACAATTTTTTTCATATTTTTAAATCTCTAAGGTGTTTGGCTCATATATTTTACTATGCGTCTTGGTACATCTAACAAACGTGGCGCACTTACTCAGATGCTTTAACTTAGCAGCTCCAACATATGTACATGTACTTCTAATACCTCCTAAAATATCTTGAACAATATAACGCATAGGGCCTTTATAAGGCAGTACTACTCTACGTCCTTCTGAAGTCCTGTAATCTTTAAGACCTCCGTTATGTTTCTCGTTAGCCTTCTTACTGCTCATTCCATAGAACTCAACATACTCTTTATCATCGATAGTAATCTTTTCACCACCACCTTCTGTTGAACCAGCTAACATCGATCCAAGCATTACAAAATCAGCACCAGCACCAAATGCTTTAGCTACATCACCGGGTGTTGTACATCCTCCATCAGCAATAATATGACCATCTAATCCATGAGCAGCATCAGCGCATTCAGCAATGCAACTAAACTGAGGATAACCAACTCCTGTCTTAAGTCGAGTAGTACAAACACTTCCTGATCCAATACCAACTTTAATAATATCTGCTCCAGCTAAAAGAAGCTCTTCTACCATTTCACCTGTTACAACATTACCTGCAATAATATTACATTTAGGGAACGTTCTTCTTACTACCTTTACAAAGTCAACAAGTGCTTGTGTATAACCATTCGCTACATCAATACAAATATTACGGACCGGAGCTTTCTTATTAATACGAGATAGCCTCTCGTAATCATACTCGTTTCTACCTACTGTTACAGCTACATGTTTACCGTGATTGTCTTTAAGCTCTTCAATAAGCTCCTTTTCATCAATGTCCTTCTTGTAACAAGTAAAGAGATCTAAGTCTCTTAAAGTTTGTCCTACCTCTAATGTACCAACACCGTCCATATTAGCAGCCATAACTGGTATACCATGATATGAACCACCGTATTTAAATCTAAACGTTCTAGTTAAATCAACCTCTTTTCTCGACGTGAGTGTTGATCTTTTAGGACGAATTAGAACATCATCAAAGTCGTATTTTAGCTCTGTTTCTATACGCATTCCTTATTTATTATAAGGTATATTCTGCAAAATCAACCTGTTATCTGATCTCTAATATTTTCAATAGTAATGTCTCCCTCTTCTAAACCATCGGCTATTTGATCTAAAAACTTACCTCCTAATTCAGATAATTCGTAGTCGCCAGTGTCTTCTAATAGCTCTTTTATCTTGTACAATTTATCCCATAGGTCTTCTATTTCCTTATCGAATTTTTTAGAACAGCCGATCGTTTCATACTGCTATTTATTTATACTAGCTAATATAGATTCTACTTCTGCCTTCATATAATTGACATGGTAAGATAAAAATCTATCATCTTTGAGGTAATATATTACACACTTCCTACATCTCTTACTAGTCATCCTCTCGTAGAGATAAGCATATAAAGATAATTGTAGCCCGTATAAATTAAATTCGCAGTTATGGAGATGACTCACAGGGTCTTTTAAGCGTTCTGAATAAGGTGAGCTAAATCTAAATCTTTTATTGGTTTTAAAATCACCGATAGTAAATTCATTTTTATGCTCATAGATTAAATCAGCTGTACCTGCCACCTTAAACTCTTCATCATAGAGAAGATTCTCACACAGAACGCTCTTAAACGAATCGATTGAGCGTTCTGCAGCTTTATCATATGACTTACATAACCACCCGTAGTTATCTTCTACATCACCGTAACTGATGTAATCTTCTAGAATTTTATGAATATTAGTACCTCGTGTGCATGCTCTATTTTTTTCCTGCTCCCACATTTCTAAAACTAGTTCTTGTGAAACACCTTCTCTGTCTGCTACTCTCTTTGAATGCCCGTCTCTATCAAATGGTTGTTTATATTTACCGAGTAGAGTTGTTACAGATATAAATTTTTCATCTGTATCTTTATGTGTGTAAGTGTGGGATGCTTCGTCGAATTTTATCTTCACTATTTAATATTATATACACATTATTATAAAATCAATAATAAATGTACATATCCTTGGAACCACGTAAGTTTATCTATAAATATATAAACATGGAGCCGGAAAAATCCTTACTAAAAGAATTCCTCCAAGGGGGTTGGGTTGTGCCTTTAATAGGGGCCGGCGCAATGCTTGCTCGTCTATTATCCGGTGAAAATAACTACACGTGGTGGCAACAACTTAAAAAAATATTCACTGCTGGCCTCTCTGCTGGTATTGCATGGTTTATATTAGAGCAAACAGAAATATCATCTCTTTATAAAGCTGTTACGTACGGTATTATCGGCGTTATCTCCCCTGAAGTGATAGCGGGTATTGTTAAATTAGGTAAAAAGTTTGCGGATAATCCTGAGAAGGTACTTAAAAAATGAAACCTAGATACTTAGTATATATTTTATCGGCTATTATTTTGGCTTTTGTTATTAGAGGCTATACCTGTGCTGAAGAAATGAAATTATCGTTAAACGCTATTCAAAATGGAGGCAGTAAAGCAGTCGATTTTGACGGACTCTGTACATCGGTCGATGGATTTAAGAAACATTTACTCTTATCCGGTGTGCTAGCTGTAGTAATTGCTTTTTGTTGCAGGCTAAAAGCGCCGAAGTAAATAAATATAAGTATGGCAATTAAAATTTCTCAGCTTCCTGTTGGACCAGGACCACCGTTTCAAGGTGATGAGGTAGTAGCTCTAGTTGATGCGAATGGCACTTCACAAGCAGCCTTAACATCTGTTTTAACATACCTTTCTGGGGCATGCAATGGTTCGGGTGCGCCCGTGTTAGCTGCAGCTGGAAAAAATAACTTTTTCACTTTTTTACAGACAGTTTCATCTGATCTTGTAGTAACAGAATCCATAAGCGGCGGTAACAACTTAATTGTTGGAACTAACATAGATCTTTGTGCTCCTACTCTAGGATCTGTAGGCGGTGGTACCGGGCATTGTTTCGGCGGGTCATATTCTGTTATTGGAGGTGGTAATGATAATGAAACTGTATGCAGTTGCGTTACTATTGGAGGCGGCTGCGGCAATTTTGTAGACGGAAATTATGGTACTATTGCCGGTGGTTATGATAATAGGTCGGCCGCGTGTTGTGCTCCTACAATTGGTGGTGGCCGGAAAAATATATCTGAAGCCAACTACTCAACAGTTGGTGGTGGATCGACTAATGCTGCGCTCGGCAATTGCTCTACTGTTGCCGGGGGTGGTTTATTAAGCGCCTTCGGTGAATATACAACAGTCGGAGGTGGTCTCAGTGGTTGTGCGATCCAAGAGGGTGCTACTTTAGGTGGCGGTCGTTGCAATGTTGCAGGCGGGTGCTATGCTACAATTGCCGGGGGGTTCTGTAACAAAACAACAAATCAAGCAACATTTATAGGTGGAGGTCAGAATAATATTGTGACTGGTCTTAGCGCATTAATTGTTGGTGGTTCCACCAACTGCTCATGTGGTACCGGTAGCACCATTGTAGGTGGCCACTGCAACTTATCTTGTGGAGAAAATTCATTTGTTGGTGGTGGGTTCATGAACTGCGCCAAGTCACAAAATTCTGCGATCGCCGGCGGTTCTTGTAATCATGTGGAGGCGCTTAGTTCTTTTGTCGGTAGCGGTGGTAATAACTGCATAGGCTCCGGTCGAAATAGTAGCTCAATTGTTGGTGGAGTAAACAACATCATCACCTGCAGCGCAATTCTGAGTTTTATTGGCGGAGGCCTTTCTAACAAAACACATCACTGTAATACAGTCGCTGTTGGTGGAGAAAGAAACTGCGCAGTTGGGTCACACTCATTTGTTGGCGGTGGTACAACTAACTCATCCGGCGGGGAGCATGATTCTGTAGTCGGGGGAGAAAACAACTGCACATCTGGTTGTGGTAATAACTTTATTGGAAACGGGTGTGGTAATTGTGTTGGTACTGATACTTGTTTTAGTGCCGTAGTTGGTGGTAAGATGAACTGCATTAATGGTGCAAACAATACGTATGCATTTGTTGGTGGTGGTTGCTGTAACCACATATGCGGTACGGCTGCACCTCAAGCAGTTGTTACCGGTGGTTTAAATAACGTAGTGAACAATGCATGTTATGGCTTTATTGGCGGTGGTAAGAACAACCGCGTCACACATAACGGCGCTGCTGTTGTAGGAAGTGATATCGTTTCTGTTGGCGACGACATTCTTCACGCTAAATGTTTATACCTTAGTGCTGGTGCTCTACCAACAAGTGACCCTGGAGTGTCTGGAGTCATATGGAGAGACGGTTGCACACTAATGATATCTCCTTAGTTAGTTGTAATTTAAATATTTCCGTCTATATATAACGTATGGCGACAACTGTTTTTCACATTGAAGGTGGTATTGGTAAGAATGTAGCAGCTACTGCTGTTGTAGAGACCTATAAAAAGAAATTTCCAAAACGAAATATTATTGTTGTTTCAGCTTGGCCTGATGTCTGGACACGAAATACAGACATTGCAAGATTTTATAGAATAGGAAATACACCGTACTTTTATCAAGATGTAATTAAAGATAAAAAGGGAATCGAGGTGTTTATGCAATGCCCCTATAAACAAACATCACACATTACTAAAAAGAAACATCTAATAGAAACTTGGTGCGACATGGTTGGTGTAGAATATAAAGGAGCGGTACCAAAGCTAGACTTTAATATAAGAGAAGTAGAAGAAGGCAGTGCTTATGTATCACAATTTAACGATGGTCAAAAGCCTATGTTGTTGTTTCAACCCTTTGGAGGGCCAGGACCAGAACATCAACAGCACCCATATTCTTGGTCAAGAGATATGCACCCGACCCAGGCACAGCAAATTGTAGATGCATTAAACGACAAGTTTAATATAATACATGTCTGCTATGAATTTCACCCACAACTTAATAATGTTCATCGCTTTGATGCAATGATCGGTAAGAAAGCCCTTTTTAGTATGCTAGCTCATACCAATAAACGTATTTTAATTGACTCATCTCTGCAGCATGCATCTGCAGCTTTAGGTTTACCGGCTACTGTTGCGTGGGTAATTACACACCCGGATTTATTCGGTTATAACATTCATAATAACATTACTACAAATAAAGAAGATCTTAAAGGTACAATTGACTCCTATATGCATGATTATGATTTTACAGGAGTTATCCACGAGTGCCCGTACGGTTCATTAGAAGATTTTCACGATGTTGACGCTATAGTTAAAAGCGTATTAGACTAGTAATAAGAGCCGTATATATCAGTATCGTTGATATCCATATCCATTACCTGATCTTTCGATACATCATCAATATTATATGGATCATCCGGATTAGGATATGTCTTACCATCCGAAGTAACTTGATCAGTAAGTGTGGTTGACAGAACACCGCTAAAGGAGTTGTCGTAAATTTGTTCATTAACAGGCTCGCTACACAACCCAGACTGGAAGGAGTAATCGAATCGCTTGCCTCTTAATCTATATACATAATGTCCTAGAATAGGGTTAAGAGCAGACATGTCTTGCTCCATTCGCTCTGTGACTTGATACATAACAGTTCCTCTACCATTAGGCCTATCACACCCTAATACCTTCAAACTAATAACATCACCTGCTTTAGGCTCTATTGATTGACCAACTGCGTCATAATCAAAGTAAGCAGAAGCAGCGGAGTGGAATGTGCTTATATGTACAAATCCGGTAAATTCATCTCCAGGGTCAAATCCAAACTTTGACAATTGTATTGCATCATCTGAAAGCTCTACATACATCTGCATTTGAAGAGCTCCTTTAAACTGACCAAAATCATTATCAGACCCTCCCCAGTCGGTACCATAAAGAAGATCTGCAGCAGACAGGTTAAATGTATTAATGTAATAATCTATTGGTATACCATAGTTGTTTATCAGATCGTTAAACGCCTGATCATATACCAACTGCTCTGCTTGTAAGTTAGAAGGATTAACAAACTCACCGCACTGAGGTATAGCAGTAGCAGCTAATACCTCCTCTGGTGTGCAATTAATTCTATTTTCGTTACATACGCCCATTTTACATATCTCTCTTCTTTAACATTCCGCAATGATTACCTTCTTCGTCTTCAAACATTTCAACTTCAACACCAGAATTACCTAGAGTCTTTGTTGCTCCGGGAGCATAATCTACTTTATATATGGTTAATGTGTTATGTAGTGGCGCACCTACTAGCTTAATTTGATGAGCGCCACCGTTAATTAAATTTTTTACATGTGGACATGCGTGGTTATGCTGTTTAGGTACGGTGTTTAAATGCTTTTTAGCTAAACCTACTCTGTTTATATTCTTACCGGACCGCATAAGAGGATTCATAATAGGATCACCTTGATAATACTCAAAAAACGTTTTAAAGTTCTCAGTATAAATTTTATCATATGACGAAGAGATTATATCTATTAGGTCACCAATAACTTCCGTATTACGAAGTACCTTAAAAGCTAAATTTTCGACACTAAATTCACCTTCACGAGCTAGTCCTCGCTTTCGCATTTTAGATATTTTCTCTTTTAAGCGCTTTGCTTTTTCATGTAATTCCCTAGCTTCTTCTCCTCTTGCTTCCAATATCTTTTCCTTTAGTATTTCCACATCAGTTTCAATTGCATGCGCCTTTTTAAATACATCTTTAATATCTATGGATGGAGGATCATATGACGGTTCGGTAATCCATTTATTGTCTTTCAGAGAATAAAGACCGGACGCGACGTGCGGCTCGTCCTTATCCTGCATATACATTTCAACATCATGACCTCTTAGATTTACATTATGTCTAAGATTCCACACAAAACGAGGACCGTTAAGAGCTTTCTTTACTAGATCTTCATCTTCGTTGATGTCTTTAAAGTCAATTAATACATGAACATCTAAATCGGAGTATTCATTATAATTATAATTACTATTGCTACCAGTAAGGGTAATATCAGCTATCTCTACCCCTTCTAAATCTAAGTTGTGAATAAAATCATCGGTTATAGACAAAAGTTTTTCTCTAATGTCTGGGTCAAATTTATTGTCCTCAGACCAAAATTTTTGATTTAGAGTGTTGTTGTAGAACCTCACACTTATATTTATTAAAAAAGCCCGAAGAGGTCTACTCAACGGGCTCTTTTTAATTGGTTAATATTTGAGCGATTTATTCGAAGGCGTTCTTACCAACTTTAAGATTACCGACTTTGTTCTTTTTACCGTAGTTAATTTCTTTCGACAGAGTAGAACCGGCATCAACACCGTACCCTCCACCATCTTTCTGCTTAGCAGCACCAGCTGGTCTTAAGTTACCGACTTTATTTTGTCCGCCTTTACCATAGTTAACTTCGTGCTTAAGAGTTGATCCAGCATCAATGCCGTAGCCTCCACCGTCTTTCATTGTGGCTTCCTCATCCTCTTCAAACTCTGTGTCAGTAACATCTGTAACGTCAACATCAACTTCTACTTCAGTCTCTTGTTGTGCTAAGGCTGTTTGTAAGATATCACAAAGTGATTGTGCTAATTCACCGGGAATGGCGACTGTGATCTCTTCTGGAACTTCATCAACTACTTCATCAGTCTCAATTCCAAGAGCTTCAAGTTCTGTAACGTCTTCGACCTCGTCGAATTCCTCGTTTACCATTACCTTATTATAAAGTTTATCAAATACGGACTTGCTCATAAAATTATTTAGGCCCGCGCGTGCAATTTTCTCGTGTTCTGCAAAAATTTCTTCATCTTCTTCAGGTCTATCAAACCATCCATGTTTTTCTGCCTTCCTATATACACACCTTTTAATACCTTCAGGGTCGGGTGCATTGTGTGCATATGATAAAGCAGCTCGAGCTCTCTTTTCAGAATTAACAGGGTAACTACCTTCCGGAGCTCCTCCAGCCGGTCCACAAAAATCATCTTTATCAACATTAGGATAATCACCTACATTTGAACCGCCAGGTTTTTTTCTATCTCTAGCTTCCCTCTTCTCTTCTTCTGTCTCTTCATCCTCCTCCGGACCGACTATACCAGAATAAGGTACTTGATCAAACTCTGGCCCTGTTGGATCTGGTTGCATAGTATTTCCAGGGTTATTACCATCACCATACGTATAACCCTTTATATTATAAATGTTATCTCTTTTGTCTTTTTCAGACATTCTAGTAATATCAATTTCTGATGGTCTAAATCCTCCCCTCTCTTCAGGTCCTCCCGACTCTAGAGGAGCAGCTCCAACTTCTCCGACTGGAACCGTTTTATCTTCCGTTACAACTACTCTATTAAGCATACCGCCGTATACTTGACCTAAGGATATAAAGTCTTTTCTTTTTGACATGTAATTATTTATGCCTCTCATTAAATATTTTTGTGCCTGCTAAAGATAATATGTTCTATATGGGTAATAAAAACCTACCCAATGTTAATTGGAAAGGTGAATATACCAAAGAACAAGTAAAACAGTTAAAAAAAGCTAGTAGTAATATACTACATTTTGCTGAAAACTTCTTTCATATTGTTAACCTAGATAGAGGTAAAGAAAGAATAAAGCTCTATAAGCCTCAAAAAAGAGCTCTTAGAAAGATGAGAGATAATAGATTTTTTTGTCTGTTAGCATCTAGACAGATTGGTAAGTCAACTATGATGACCATATACATCTTATGGCAAGCGTGCTTTAATAACGATCAACGTATACTTCTAGTAGCAAACAAAGAAGCTACTGCTATTGAAATCTTTCAGAGAGTGCGAATGGCATATGAAGAGCTTCCAAACTGGTTAAAACCCCCCGTAAAAGAATATGCTAAAACTTCTATGACATTAGAAAATGGTAGCAGAATAGGTATCACAACTACTACCGGTACAGCTGCTCGTGGTCAATCTGTTAACTGCCTTGTTATTGATGAGATGGCGTTTATTGAGCCTCACTTGGTAGAAGAATTCTGGAAATCGGTCTTTCCGATTATTACCTCTTCTAAAAAATCTAAAGTATTTGTATGTTCAACAGCAAACGGTACTGATAACTTATTTTATAAATTATACCACGGGGCTATCGAAAATGTAAACGGATGGGCTCATGATAAAATAAGATGGGATGAAATACCTGGTCGTGATGAAGCTTGGGCAAAAGCTACTAAAACAGCTATTGGGTCAGCTGATGCTTGGTTACAGGAATTCGAATGTGAGTTTATTCATTCAGGCGAATCTACTCTTGATGATGAGCTATTTGAAGAGATGATGTCAAAGGTATCTAAGCCTAAAATTATTTTGGATGATGGTCACTATAAGCTGTGGGAAGAGCCTGATGAGTCTAAATTATATGTTGCTGGTGTAGATATTTCTGAAGGCGTGGGTGTAGATTCTTCAGTTATCCAAATACTAGACATTACAGATATTAAACAAATTAGACAAGTAGCTGTATACAGAAACAATAAAATACCCCCGTTAGAGTTTACTAATAAATTATATAAGATTTTACGTAACTGGGGGTCTCCCTTAGCTCTCATAGAGAGAAACAATTGTGGCGCACAGGTTGTTGATAGGTTAGCGGTTGATTTAGGATATGAAAAAATTGTCTCGTACGGTAATGCTAATGCACATCGTCGTAATGTAATGAGAGGTATGATTGCACATACCAATACAAAGTATAAAGGTGTTTTGAATATGCGCTACTTTATGAATGAAGTTAGAGCGGTAAACATAAACGAGCAAGAGACTGTTGAAGAGCTTAGAAACTTTGTAAGATATCCGAATGGTACGTGGAAAGCACGAGGAGGGTTTCATGATGATAGAGTAATGGCCATGTTATATGGCCTCTTTATATTAGAAAATGAAATAACACAGCGATTTTTTGAAATAGTAGAAGTTGACGATATGGGTAAACCAGCTGTGATTGAGCCGATGGATTTTGGTATTAATTATTTTGAGGATCCAACCTCTATATATCTAGATAATGAAATTGTGGGTAGCAACATTCATGAAATGAATGCGGTGGTGTGGGGAATGGGTGATGAGCAGGATTCTGATATAAGTGAGTTAGAAGCATTTGGATTCCAATTAATTGGAGAAAAACCACCACCAAATTGGACAGGTGAACCGGTTGATTACTGTCGACACTAATAAATATAATATATGGCGACCAACAAATTAAAGCAATCGGTTCTTAATAAGTCAAGAGCTGATAAGTTTCTCTTAATTTTTGATATACCCCCTATATTAAAAAACATGGAGAAACCATGGATTTCTGATACTTCTAACAATAAAATTGTTACTGACTCGGTACAGTTTTCTATATTTGGAACCGCGGTGCCTGAAATTACAGTTCCAGCTGTTGAGGTTAGGAATGTAGGTAGTACCTTATACGTTTCTTCACACTCTAAAAATTCTTACCCGCCTGTTACTGTTGATTTTAAAATTGACAACGAATATCGAAACTATTGGGTCATTTATCAGTGGTTAAACCTACTGCATAGTCAATACGAAGGTAGGTACAACGAAAGGGAATTTCCTACAGACGATTTAAATTTTGGTGATTATCAAACCAATCTAACTATATACGGTAAAGATGAGTTTAACAACAACAAAATTAAATTCACCTACACAAAAGCCTTTCCAACTACCCTGGAGGCAATTACATACAACTACCAAACCCCAGATGAAATACAGTCTGGATTCACTTTTGTATACTCGCAGCTCCATACAGAAATTATCGATTTTTGAATTTTTTTATCTGAGAAAGGATAAATAATTTTATGGCAATCGACTTTACTCCAACTATAAGTTCTCCAGGTGTTGAAATAAGAGAATGGGACCTTTCAAATGTTGCACTCCCGGGTGTAGGAACAAATGTGTATGTGACAGGGTTTACATCAGAAGGACCTTATGATGAGATTATAAAAATAACCTCGCAGCAAGATTTAGATCAGATTTATGGGCCACCTACAAACTCCGCAGAGCGGTATTTTTACCACACAGTAAAAGAGACGCTGAATTCACCAGCTCATATCTATACTAGTAGGCTGCCTTACGGAGCCGGTCAGGGTGATGGATTTGGATCACAATTTTCTGCTTTAGTATATGCTGGATCAGCAATACCTGAAGATCACTGGACAAATCCAGGACAGACAAATAACAATAATACATACTCAACTATTGCTTCTGGTGGGGCAGTTGTACTCGGAAAACCAACCCACGTTGAACTCTCTGAAGCACAATATCTTAGCGCGGTTAATGGTACGTTGTGGGAGTGGGAAGATGTAGGTGGTCTGTCCGTTGATGAAGTTAAAAATACAGCGGCTAACCACCCAGGGTCGTTAGGTAAGAGTCCTATAATTATTTTAAACAAATCTACTAGTTCAATTAATGAAAAGAAAGAAGGTTACTATGTTAGTATAGTTGATAATGTTGATATTAACCCAGCAAGTAATTTTGTCGGTGCAGAGCAAACCTTTACCATTACTACTTCTGCTTACTCACAAAACACCTATCAAGAAATACTTCCAAGTCAGTTAAACTTCCCACTTACTGCTAGTGCCACAACCGGTCCTAATGGAAGTATATCTGAAATTATGGAAAACTTAGTTGACTTTGATCTTGAGGGTAGAGCATTTGATGATATTCTCAACGTGGGTGTCTTTAAATTAAGAAGAACACAAAATTCTGTTGACTCGACCCAGCTTGGTTATAATTTAGAAGATGGTATAGTTGGATCGATAAACGCGTTTAGAAAGCTTGATGATCCAAGAGGTGGTTCTCAGATGAGTTACTTCCTTGGATCGCGTGATGATAATTCACGTAACGTGCATATAATGGTAAATAGCTTTGTTACACAGCGTAATACTGGTGATGATAACTTAGACGAGAACGGCAATCCTAAATGTAAAGTTAGGGTTAATGGTAAGCCGTTAGAAAATGTTACCTCTGACGGCGCTGTGGCCGGAACTTATAATCAACAAATTGAGCAAGTAGGGTTCTATTACTCATCACTATCCAGTGCCTTGGATACAACAATTGGAACAGCATCTGATGTGTTCCCATTAGGAGCTTGGGCTAACAGTAAGGTAACTAACAAAGATCTGGGAGATATACCTACTAAGCTTGATAGAGCTCTAGATGGTATTAAAAATGATGAAATATACGACATTGATGTAATTCCAGAAGCTGGATTAGGTACAATCTGGGCAATGTCTGAAGCGAGGGGAATCGACACCGGAGATCCTTTATATTATGATGAGTTTTATTACCAAGGAACAGTTGCGCGGGCAGTGGATGGATTAAGAACTTCTAAAGCTATTGCCGGTAATGCTAGAACATTAAGAAACAATTACAATACTATCTTTGATAAGTTTGAAACATTTGTTAAGCCGCCATACTTAGGAGGTTCACGAGGTGATGCAATATTTATTGCTGATACGTTTAGACAAATTGTAGCTATCGGTGACGGTAACGCAAGAATTCTTGAAGATAAAAATAAGAATTTCCAAACAGATATCTTCTGGCCAATGAAACATCAGTTTGAGTCTCAAAACACTTCATATGCTGCGGTATATGGTAACTGGGCTCAAACATATGATGCGGGGTTAGGTGAATTGGTTTGGGTGCCATTCTCAGGATTTGCTGCAGCAACGATGGCTAAGAGTGACGCTGCAACATTCCCATGGTTTGCACCAGCTGGATTTAATAGAGGGTTACTTACAACAGCAACTGACATTGCGGTAAATCCGAATCAGAAGCAAAGAGATGAATTGTATAAGTCTAATATTAACCCAGTAGCGTTCTTCCCATCACAGGGTAACGTAATATTTGGACAAAAGACACTTAGTAGAAAGCCGAGTGCGTTTGATAGAATTAACGTTAGAAGGTTGTTCTTAGCGCTTGAAAGACCTACTAAGAAAGCAGCTCAATTCTTCGTATTTGAGCCTAATACAGAATTTACAAGGACAAGACTGATCAATGTTTTAACACCTCTCTTTGAGCGTGCTAAGCAAAACCAAGGGGTTTATGATTATTTGATCGTTTGTGATGAAAGAAACAACACTCCGCAAGTTATTGATGAGAATAAATTGAGAGTAGATATTTACCTCAAGCCTGTCAGAACTGCAGAGTTTATCTTAATAACATTCTACGCAACTAGAACGGATGCAAACTTCCAAGAAATAATTGATGGACCCGGGCTTTTATATGAGGGTACAGGAGTTAGTTAATAAATAATTATATGGCAACGACAATTCAAAACTTTTTCGCCGCGGCTGCAACTAAACAGTTCTCCAGAGACTTTCTCTTTAGAGTGCAAGAGATAACTTTAGGTTCTACTGGATTAAGTCTTAACGGTAATGATGATTTGCTTTATGCAAAATCAGCTGCATTACCCGGACGAACAATTCAAAACCACGAAGTTAACTATATGGGACTTACTTTTAACGTCCCGGGTAGAGCACAATATTCTAACTCTGCTGCCTATAGTATAGAGTTCTATGCTGATGCACATAACACAGTGAGAGATAGATTAGAAGAAGCTTCAAGAGCTACTTTTGATGATGTTACTAGTACAGGTGAGTATGGTATGCCTGGGCCACAAGATGTTATGACCTTAGCGCTTCTCGATAAGCAACTAAACACTAAAAAAACAATTAGACTTATTGGTGCATCTATAAGAGACATTGGAGATATGTCTTATACTATTGCAGATGGTACAGGCGCTGTGGTGTCATTTCCTTGTTCTTTCTCGTATCACTTCTACGAAGATTTCTCTAAACAAGGCTCTGTAATATCCGGTTAAATGAGTTCTACTAATAAATAATATTAGTGGCGATAACCGATACAGGAGAGTTTTTAGATAGATTTGCGCAAGATAATAGCTATTATCTTTCTCTGCCTTTTTTATGGGCAGTTAAAATCCCAGGTATTAGTGGTCTAACCGGTGCGATTGACGAGGCCTGTGCTAAAATACAAAACCAAGGGCAATGGCGTACAGGAGGCAACGTTAATCAACTCGCTAACGGTAATCTCTTGGCGGCTAGGTCTGTTCAAATCCCAAACGAGCAATCCACATTTTTAGAAGCAGGTCAAGAAAACCGTGGTGGTTTTATGCCAGGATATGGAATGCAACAAAGAGAGAGTTTTTTAGGAAGAAACTTAGCTGTTAATTTTATAGAAACTATCGATGATATTGTTCATCTATTGTTTACTCCGTGGGCAGTAGCATTGGGTGTTAATGGTTTAACGGATTTTAAGCTTAAAACTAATATTATTGTCGAGCAGTATGATAACCAGGGACAGAAGCGAAAAGGTTATAAGTTTATTAATGCCTTTCCCACTAACGTAGAAGGATTTACTGTAACACAAGAGCCTGATGCAACATTTCCGGAAAAATCAGTAACGTTCTGTTTTACTGAATATGTTCCATATTGAGATCGCTAATTATTTGAGTAAGTACAAGTATGCAGTTTACACACGTTCTCCCTAACGGGAAAGAGGTACAGCTCAAGGAAATACTCTTTAAAGATTTACGCACATTTAATTTGTACGAAGACACCTCTATACGTGGTAAAATGGAGTTTCTGCAATCCTTTATCTTAACAAAAGGTCTTAACGTTTTGGAACAGTTTTACGCTCTGTTATATCTAAGGCAGAATTGTATTGGGGATAATATTATTGTTACCTCAAATAAAGGTGATGTTGGGGTGAGTATAGATTTTATAAGAAAAAATCTAGATGGTATTCCTGATGTTGCAACTACTGTTAATATTGATCAAGCAGAATATACCTTAGATATTCCATATCAATTTAACGCCGGAAATGATGACTTTATATTATCTTTAATTAAGTGCATACGTATTGGAGACCAGACTCTTGATATACCTAGTTTATCAAAGGAAGAGCAACAAGAAGTAATAGAACGCTTACCGGAGCAGTTGTATACGGCTATCGATCAGTATTTAAATAATACCCACGAATTTTTTAATTTGTGCCTTTTAGACAGTATACCAGGGGAGGTGGAAATTAATCCAATAGAATTTTCTATATTAGACGGAGCATTTACTGTATTTATAGTATCATTGTTTAACTGTATTACCACCCGAGGGTATAGAGAGTTACTCTTTTCTTTAGCAAAAAGAATAAATGATGTTTCCTTTCTTGCAAATAGCACATATTTAGAAGTATATGATTATTTCGAAATGTATACAAACGAAATACAAGAACGAAACGCGAATCAAAGCGGGACGCCTATGGGTGGATAAATAAAATCCTCTATTAAATATGGTTATGAGCAAAGATAAGAGTGTATCTGGATTTTTAGAAAAACTTGGAAAATTAAATGATGAAAAGATAAAGGTATTTTTACCCTCACTTAAAAAAAGCATTGAAGTTTCGCCTCTCACGCTTAAGCAGCAAAAAGATTTAATTTCATCATCCCTTGATGGTGTAAAGGGAGCCTTTTTCTTTAGCAGAACACTAAATGATATTATTATAAACAATACCGGTAATTATGAGTTAAAAACTTACGATAGGTTTCCTATAATAGCACATTTAAGAAAACATTCTCTTGGTAGTAAAATAAGAGTAGATGAAAAGGTAGTTAATATAGATACAGCAATTAAGAACTTTAAAACTGTGCCTCATAATATTAAAGACGAACATATAGTATCATTAAAAACTTTAAAAGTTCACTTAAGAATACCCACCTTAAGTGAAGAAAATACTCTTCTTAAAAAGGGGGAACGAGACGCGGAGGTTACTAAGGAGTCTTCTCGTGAGGGTGTTGCGCTCATGTATGTGTTAGAGCTTCTTAAGTATGTAGATAAAATAGTAGTAGAGGGCGAGGAGATCGATTTCGACAATATCAAAATTAATGATAGAATAAAATTAATTGAAGAGCTACCACTAACAATGTATAAGGATATTTCAAAGTATATTGAACAGGTGAATGCTTATACTAACGAGATTATGACTGTTGATGAAACAGTAATCCCTGTTGATGTACGGTTTTTCGATACTAGCGGTGTTGATTAAATATCTATGTGGAACCGGTAAGAACATAAGCAGTAATGCACTTAATACGTGCACGTGAAGATGCTTTTGGTCAACTAGCTGCAGCTGAAACAGCAAGAAATCAGTTTCAA
>Ga0114934_10001024_pt1 | contig 18219 bp, 12 predicted proteins | sample 4SBtaG_2_FD_99695 | JGI IMG/M metagenome (GOLD analysis project Ga0114934, IMG submission 99695) | Deep subsurface microbial communities from Kolumbo volcano to uncover new lineages of life (NeLLi) - 4SBTROV10_white metaG | ecosystem: Environmental > Aquatic > Marine > Volcanic ...
GGAGCGTATTTGAAAGGAATTGCCCTCTCGACCACCATGAGCCCGGGGGTTAAAATCGATCCCATACAGGTACGTAATCTTTTAAAATAGCAGGTTTTAGATAAAAATCCCCCTGTCAAAGACAGACGGTGCTACCGCTTAATTGGCTTTTTGCCACCTCTCGAGACGGGATGAGTTGAGTGAAAATAGGATTTTCCTATTGGGTTACCCTCTGACTTTGGTGGGAGTGGAAATCTTAACAGGGGAAGGGGGTGAAGACGATCAAAAAAGAAAAAAAAGCTGCAATTGTTTTACAACTTAAAAAGGCATTTTCAGACTACAAGGCGCTTATTCTGGCCGATTATCGTGGATTGGACGTGGAATCAATGAATGCATTGAGGAAACAGCTTCGTGAAAACGACATCACGTTTCGCGTGGTTAAGAATACCTTGCTTAGAATTGCAAGTGAAGAAACGGATGTAGAGCAGATACAGGACATGTTTACAGGGCCAACAGCCGTAGCCATATCTACGAAGGACCCGGTTGCGCCTGCGAAGGTTCTGAAGGAATTTGCAAAGAGCCATGATGCATTAAAAATAAAGGGCGGGATACTTTCGGGGAAGCCTCTAAGTGTCAGTGATATTGAGGGACTTGCTAATTTGCCTGAAAGGGATGTCCTGCTGGCGCAATTGCTGTCCGTGATGAATGCCTCGCAGTCCGGTCTGGTAAATGTACTAACTGGTGTGATTCGAGGGTTTTTGAACGTTTTGTATGCAGTTGAGAAAAAAAAGGCTGCATAAAAAGGAGATATAAAGGAGGAGTCAATGGCTGAAATAGCGAAAGAGGATGTTATTAAATTTATTGAAAATATGACGGTGCTTGAGTTGTCGGAATTTGTTAAGGAACTCGAGGAAAAATTTGGTGTTTCGGCGGCTGCACCCATGGTTGTAGGGGCTGCTGTACCAGGAGCTGCCGCAGGAGGTGAAGCTGAAGAGGAAAAGACCGAGTTTGATATAATCCTGACAGGGTTTGGAGAAAAGAAAATTCAGGTTATCAAAGCGGTGAGAGAGGTTACAAGTCTTGGCCTTAAAGAGGCAAAAGAACTTGTGGAAAGTGCTCCAAAACCCATCAAGGAAGGGATTCCAAAAGACGAGGCAGAGGCTATCCTCAAGAAAATCGAGGATGCAGGTGGTTCTGCTGAGATTAAATAATTTTTTCAAAACTTATTTTTCGGCGGGGGGTTGCATTCCCCCCGTTAAACCCGTTTAGAGGCAGGGAGTCAATGAAGGGCAAGATTGTTCGCAAGGATTTTTCAAAAATACGGGAAGTCATTGAAGTAGGAAATTTGATAGAGATACAGACGAAGTCTTATAAGGATTTCTTACAGTTGGATGTTCCACCCGGTGAGAGGAAAAACACAGGGCTTCAAAAGGTTTTCAACACTGTGTTCCCCATATATGATTTTTACGAGTCAGCGATGCTTGAATTTGTTGAATATCATATTGGAACCCCAAAGGCTGATGTCATGGAGTGCATAACGAAAGGATTGACCTATGAAGCACCCATGAAGGTTATTATACGCTTGGTTATCTGGGATACGGAGGGAGAAGAGAAAAAGACTATCAAGGCGATCAAGGAGCAGGATGTCTATCTGGGCGAGATTCCATTGATGACAGATCATGGCACTTTCATCATTAATGGGACAGAAAGGGTTGTGGTTAGCCAGCTTCATCGTTCGCCGGGGGTTTTCTTCAGTTCCGAAAAGGCGGGTGGGAAGAAAGTATATTTCTGCCGGGTGATCCCCTATCGCGGCTCATGGCTCGATTTCGAGTTCGATCAGAAAGACTATATGTATGTTCGGATTGACAGGCGTCGGAAATTACCTGTGACGATTCTCCTACGTGCCCTGGGGTACAGCAAAGAAGAAATCCTGAATTTTTTCTACGAGAGTGAGCATATAGAGATCACGAATAAAGGCATCTATAAGAAATTGAATCGAGAAATCCTTTTGAAGCAACGTCTTGATCAGGATGTCGTTCATCCGGAAACAGGAGAGGTTATTGCACGTAAGGGGAGGAAGGTTACCCGGACGACTTTGAAGAAGATCGAGGCTGCTTCAATTGACAGAATACCCATCGATGCTGACTCTTTAATTGGAAAGGTTATTGGCAAAGATGTGGTTGACGAGAACACAGGAGCCGTGATTGTTGAGTGTAACACGGAGCTTAGTAGAGAAGATATTGAAAAAATCTTGAGCTCTAAGGTCTCGGGTTTTCCCATTCTTTTCATCGATAACATCAATGTGAATCCATCCATTCACCAGACATTTCAGATCGATAAACTGGTGATTACCGATAAGGATATAGAGAATCTTCAGGAAAAGGATGTGGAAAAGGGGATCAAGGAGTTTGAGAGAGATAAGGCAATGATTGAGATTTATAAACGGCTTCGCCCGGGAGATCTCCCCACCCTGGAAACCGCCAGAATCTTTTTCAGGAATCTCTTTTTCAATCCTGATCGCTACGATCTTTCCAAGGTTGGCCGCATGAAGTTTAACTACAAGTTGGGGATTGATGTTGATGAGAGTGAATTGACCCTTACGAAGAGAGATATCCTTGAGGTCGTAAGGTATCTCTTCCGGTTGCGTGACGGATACGGGATAGAGGACGATATCGATCATTTGGGGAACCGAAGGGTTCGAACCGTTGGGGAGTTGGTAGAGGACCAGTTCCACATTGGAATGGTTCGACTTGAGCGTGCCATTAAGGAAAAGATGAGCCTCCAGGATGTGGAAACGTTGATGCCCCACGACCTGATAAATTCAAAGCCGTTGGCCGCTATCTTGAAGGAATTTTTTGGCAGCAGCCAGCTTTCTCAGTTTATGGATCAGGTTAATCCCCTCTCGGAGATTACCCATAAGCGACGTTTGAGTGCCCTTGGCCCCGGGGGGCTTACCAGGGAGCGTGCGGGCTTTGAAGTGCGTGACGTGCATCCGACACACTATGGACGTATTTGCCCGATTGAGACCCCGGAAGGCCCTAATATCGGTTTGATTTCCTCCCTTAGCACCTTTGCTCGTATCAACCCTTATGGGTTTATTGAGACCCCTTACAGAGTGGTCAGAGACGGGCGGGCGACGAATGAAATCAAGTACCTCTTTGCGCTTGATGAGGAGGACCATGTCATTGCGCAGGCGAACGCGCCGCTGGATGAGAAGGGACGGTTTATCAACGATCTGGTTTCCGCAAGGAAGGGGGGAGAATTTGTTATGGTGTCGCCCGATGAGGTCGATTTTATGGATGTCTCTCCGAAACAACTGGTCAGCGTGGCTGCAGCCCTGATCCCATTCTTGGAACACGACGACGCCAACCGGGCCCTCATGGGTTCCAATATGCAGCGTCAGTCGGTGCCGCTTTTGAGGGCGGAGGCCCCTCTCATCGGGACAGGGATGGAACGTATTGTGGCACGTGACTCCGGCGTTGTGATTTCTGCCAAACGAGACGGGGTTGTGAAGTTTGTGGATTCTACAAAGATTATTATCAAACATTCTAAAAACGGGGATTCGGAATTTGATCTGGATGTCTATCCCCTTATAAAATTCATGCGTTCTAATCAAAACACCTGTATTAATCAGAGGCCGATCGTGGAAAAAGGACAGAGGGTATCGAAAGGTGAGATTATTGCCGACGGGCCCGCCACGGATCAGGGCGAGCTTGCCCTCGGCAGAAACGTTCTGGTGGCCTTTCTCCCCTGGAATGGATACAACTTTGAAGATTCCATCTTGGTCAGTGAGAGGATTTTGAAGGAAGACATCTATACCTCTATTCATATCGAAGAATTCGAAATTTCTGCAAGGGATACGAAGCTTGGGAAAGAGGAGATTACACGGGATATCCCGAATGTCGGGGAAGAGGCATTAAAAGACCTTGATGAAAGTGGTATCATTCGGCTCGGGGCGCTTGTTTCCTCAGGAGATATCCTCGTAGGCAAGATTACGCCCAAGGGAGAGACACAGCTTTCCCCTGAGGAGAAACTCCTGAGAGCTATCTTTGGCGAGAAGGCTGGAGATGTCCGTGACACTTCCCTGAAGGTACCCCATGGGGTTGAAGGCGTGGTTATTGACGTCAAAGTCCTTTCCCGAAGAGGCCAGGAGGTTGATGAACTAACCAAGGAGATTGAGGAAGAACAGAAACAAAACCTTGAGCGCGATCAGTCGGATGAAATACGGGTTGTACTGGAAGCTACAAAGGAATCCCTTACCTCACTCTTTATGGGTAAGGTTTTATCAGAAGAGATTTCCTTGCCTTCGGGTGAAATCCTGGAGAAGGGTGTGACGCTATCGGGCGAGATACTAGAGAAGATAGATGTGAGGCACTTAGAAAGGATACAGGCAGAGGGCGTCGATTCTGTGCAGGTGAGGATCATGCTGGACCAGATGCAGGAAAAGATAGATGCTATTCGGGCGCTGTATCAGAGGCGAATCTCCAGGATTTCAAAGGGAGAAGAATTACCCCCGGGCGTGTTAAAGACGGTGAAGGTATATCTGGCAATTAAGCGAAAGCTCTCCGTCGGTGACAAAATGTCCGGGCGTCATGGAAACAAGGGAATTATCTCCCGTATCCTTCCGGAGGAAGACATGCCCTATCTCCCGGATGGCACCCCGGTAGATATTGTTTTGAATCCGCTGGGTGTTCCTTCCCGAATGAATGTGGGCCAGATCCTGGAAACCCACCTCGGCTGGGCAGCAAGTGAGTTAGGCCATCAGATCCAGTTGATGTTGGAACAACATTTTCCCATTGATGGAATAAAGAAGCGTTTAAGGGAGATATTTCAGTCAGAAAAGATTAATGCGATGCTTGATGAGGCTTCTGATGAGGAAATCCTGGAGATGGCGCGGAGTATGACAAACGGTGTTCATGTATCCGTACCGGTATTTGACGGTGCCTCAGAAAAAGAGGTCAAAGACTATATGGAGATGGCGGGTATACCTCAGGTGGGTCAAACCATCCTGTTTGACGGGAAGACGGGAGAGCCCTTTGATCACGAAATAACCGTTGGGAGCATGTACATGCTGAAACTTCATCACCTTGTGGATGATAAGATTCATGCCCGCTCCATTGGCCCTTATTCCCTTGTAACCCAGCAGCCACTCGGCGGGAAGGCCCAATTTGGAGGCCAGCGTTTTGGAGAAATGGAGGTTTGGGCCATGGAAGGTTATGGGGCAGCCTATTCACTCCAGGAATTTTTAACTATTAAATCTGATGACGTCAGCGGGAGAACTCGCGCATACGAGGCGATTGTGAAAGGTGATGATGTGCTCCAGCCGGGTATTCCCGAGTCGTTTAATGTTCTTGTGAAGGAAATGCAAAGCCTTTGTCTTGATGTCGATCTTATCGATACATCCAAGATGAAACATAAGGAGGGATAACCTTGCAAAGTTTTACCTCTTCTAGGTTTTCAGATACGAATGAAACCCCAGAATTTGATGCTATTAGAATTGGTTTACTCTCACCAGAAAAGATAGAGTCGCTTTCCCACGGTGAGGTAAAGAAGCCTGAAACGATTAATTACCGAACCTTCAAACCCGAAAAGGATGGGTTGTTTTGCGCGAGAATATTCGGACCTGTCAAGGATTATGAGTGCAATTGTGGAAAATACAAACGGATGAAGCACCGAGGGATTGTTTGTGAAAAGTGCGGAGTCGAAGTGATTCAATCAAAGGTTCGAAGGGAGCGGCTCGGACACATCAAACTGGCAAGCCCTGTTGCCCATATCTGGTTTCTAAAGAGTATTCCAAGCAAGATTGGAACCTTGCTCGACATGTCAATCAGTGAGCTGGAAAGCATTTTGTATTTTGAGTCTTATGTGGTGTTAGACCCAAAAAACACCTCCCTGAAGCGGGGAGAGCTTCTCTCTGAAGAGCGATACCGTGACCTTTTCGACGGTGAGGGGTGGGATTTCCGAGCAGGGATAGGTGCTGAAGCTGTACGAGAACTTTTACAGGACCTGGAATTGGATACCCTTTCCAAAACCCTGAGGGCTGATCTGAAAGAGACCAAATCAGAGACGAAAAAGAAAAAACTTGTTAAGAGACTTAGGATTGTTGAGGCGTTCTTGGAGTCCGGTAACAAACCTGAATGGATGATTCTTACCGTTATTCCCGTGTTACCGCCAGATCTTCGCCCGCTCGTTCCGCTGGATGGTGGAAGGTTTGCAACCTCCGACCTGAATGATCTGTACCGAAGGGTTATCAATCGGAACAATCGCTTGAAGCGGTTAATGGAATTAGATGCACCTGATATCATTATAAGGAATGAAAAGAGGATGCTTCAGGAAGCGGTAGATGCCCTTTTTAACAACGGAAAACGGGGCAGGGCCATTGTGGGTGCGAATAAAAAGCCTTTGAAGTCGCTTAGTGACATGCTCAGTGGCAAGCAAGGGCGTTTTCGCCAGAACCTTCTGGGGAAACGTGTTGATTATTCGGGGCGTTCTGTTATCGTGGTGGGACCGGAGTTAAAACTTCATAAATGTGGCCTTCCCAAACGCATGGCCCTGGAACTCTTTAAGCCCTTTATCTATGGAAAACTTCGGGAGAAGGGCTTAGCCATTACCATTAAAGCGGCAAAGAAGATCGTTGAGAATGAAGGTCCGGAGGTATGGGATATTCTTGATGAAATCATTCGTGAACATCCTGTCATGCTAAACCGTGCGCCGACCTTGCATCGGCTTGGTATCCAGGCCTTTGAACCTATCCTTATCGAGGGGAAGGCCTTACAGCTTCATCCCCTTGTCTGTACGGCCTATAATGCGGACTTTGACGGAGACCAGATGGCTGTTCATGTGCCGCTCTCGATTGATGCCATGACGGAGGCGCGGGTTTTGATGATGTCGACCAACAATATCCTTTCTCCGGCCAACGGAAAGCCTATTATCATACCCACACAGGATATTATTCTCGGTTTGTATTACATGACAGTGACCCGCCCCTTTGCCAGAGGTGAGGGAAGGGTTTTTGCGAGTCCAGAGGAGGTTAGGGTTGCTTATGACCAGGGGGAGGCGGATCTCCATGCTGCCATTAAGGTGCGGATGGACGGAGAAATCGTAGAAACCAGCGTTGGCCGGATTCTCTTGAATGAGGTGATGCCAAACGATATCCCCTTTGCGTTGATTAATAAGCCCATGACCAAGAAAGAGGTGGCGAGACTGGTTGATTTCTCTTTCCGGAAGGCAGGGGACAAGAAGACTGTTATCCTTTCTGACAAGTTAAAAAACCTGGGATACTATTATGCTACAAAAGCGGGAATCTCCATTTGTATTGATGACCTTGTAGTTCCAGAAAAGAAGAATGAACTTCTTGCCAATGCCAACGAAGAAGTTGCCGAGATTTACAGGCATTATCGTGATGGGATTATTACAGAGAGCGAGCGTTATAATAAGGTTATCGATATCTGGGCGGATACGACTGAGAAGGTTGCTGAAGAGATGATGGATGGCCTTCGTTACGAAACGGTTGAAGACGAGGAAGGGGAGAGGACAACGAAGACAAAGAGCCTGAACCCTGTTTTTATCATGGCAGATTCTGGCGCCCGTGGAAGCGCGCAGCAGATTCGCCAGTTAGCCGGGATGAGGGGATTGATGGCGAAACCTACTGGAGAGATTATTGAGACGCCGATTACAGCAAACTTTCGTGAAGGTCTCACCGTTTTGCAGTATTTTATTTCGACCCATGGAGCCCGTAAGGGATTAGCGGATACCGCTTTGAAGACAGCAAATTCCGGGTATCTTACAAGAAGGTTGGTGGATGTTTCTCAGGATATGGTGGTATCGGAGTACGATTGCGGGACGCTGGATGGGATAGAGATGACGTCATTAATCGAGGGAGGGAAGATTATCGAACCGGTTGGCGCGAGAATACTCGGCCGTGTTGCCCTGGAAGATATCGAAGACCCCTTTACCGGTGAGGTGATTGTTCAAGCCAATCACGAAATTGATGAAGAGGCTGTCCAGAGAATCAATGAGTGTGGGATAAATTCGGTGAAAATCCGGTCTGTTTTGACATGCAAGTCGAAACGTGGGTGTTGCGCCCTTTGTTATGGACGTGATCTGGCCAGGGGACGCCTGGTGAATGAAGGTGAAGCAGTGGGGATTATCGCTGCACAGTCTATTGGAGAACCTGGGACGCAGTTAACCATGCGTACGTTTCACATCGGTGGCACAGCCAGCAGGCGTGTTGAGCAGAACACCCTTGAGTCCCCTATTGAAGGAAAGGTCAAGTATCTTAATCTGAAAACTGTCCGGAGTCGAAATGGTGAATGGGTGGTCCTGAACCGGAATGGAGAAATAGCCATTCTTGACAAGGAGGAACGTGAGCGCAAGAGGTATCCCTTGGTCTACGGGACACGGGTCAAGGTTGCTGACGGGGATAAGGTAAATGAAAAACAACTGATTGCCGAATGGGATCCCTACAATACCCCGGTAGTAACAGAAGTTTCAGGGAAAATCAAGTTTGGCGATGTGGTGGAAGGGTTTACAATGCAGGAGCAATTAGATGAAATTACGGGACTTTCCACCAAGGTGATTGTAGAGTCAAGAGACCCCTCGTTACGCCCAAGGATTTCGATTAAGGATGAAAAGGGTAGAACCAAGAAACTTCCAGGTAGCGCGAGCATGGCACGATATTTATTACCCGTGGGTGCAATCATTCATGTTGCCGAAGGCGATGAAGTAACAGCGGGGGATGTCATCGTCAAGATCCCGCGGGAGACAACAAAAACCAAGGATATTACGGGTGGCCTACCGAGAGTCGTTGAACTGTTCGAGGCGAGAAAACCTAAAGAGAGTGCGGTGATTAGTGAAATCGATGGCGTTGTAACCATTGGAAAGGACGTAAAAGGGAAGAGGACCGTCATTGTGACCCCGGAGATTGGAGAACCCAAGGAATATACCATTCCGAAGGGCAAACATATCAGTGTCCATTCGGGAGATTTTGTTCGGGCTGGAGAGGCTCTTATGGATGGTCCTATCAATCCCCACGATATTTTGAGAGTCAAGGGCGAGAAAGAACTGGCAAAGTATCTTGTGGATGAAGTACAGGAAGTTTATCGCCTGCAAGGCGTGGAGATTAATGACAAGCACATTGAGGTAGTTGTCCGGCAGATGTTGAAACGCGTTAAAATTAAAGAGCCGGGAGATACCAAATTTTTGATGGATGATATTGTGGAGAAATATATATTCGATGATGAAAACGAGCGGGTACTTCAAGGGGATGGAATGCCGGCCATCGCCGAACCTCTCTTGATGGGGATTACCAAGGCGTCGTTGATTACCGATAGCTTTATTTCTGCCGCGTCCTTCCAGGAGACAACCAAGGTTCTTACAGGAGCGAGCATTGCCGGGAAGATAGATTACCTGCGGGGGCTAAAAGAGAATGTAGTGGTAGGCCGCTTAATTCCTGCGGGGACAGGCTTCCGCCGATATAAAGACCTTGAGGTTGTGACGGAAACTGGCGAGAGGGAATTTGGGCCCAAGTTTGATGCAACTAAAGAGCTTGAAGCCTTTGATGCTATTGTAGCTACTCCGCCCACACCAAATGCGGCAGGCGGCGATAGTTCGGACAACATCACCCAGATAGAATTTCGCTGATAGATGGAATGATAGAATGGGGAACTGAAAGTTGATGTAAAAATACCTTGCTTACTTCAACTTGCCAATAATACGCCTGGCTATCCTGGCTTGATCCGTTCGGGGATATTTTTTAACAAGTTTTCTCAGGGCGAGTTTTCCATCTGTTTTGTCGCCAAGTTTTATAAAGGCCAATCCTTCCTTCAGGAGAGCGGATGGTACCTTGTCACCCATTGGGTATTTGCGAATGACCTTTTCATATTCCAGGATGGCGCTTTCAAAGTCTCCCTCTGAATAATAAGTTTCACCAATCCAGAATCTCGCGTTATCGGAGTAAGCTGTTTCAGGATATCTCTTCAGAAATGCCTCAAATTTTTTTCTGGCGCCCGTGTAATCACCTTGTGTGAAACTATAATATGCATCGTCATATATGGTTTCGAGGTTAGAGACCGTTCCGCTAACGTCATTTTGGATTGGAATTATCTTGGCGGTCTTCGGCTTTTCCCTACCCTTTTTTTCAAGGTTATTTATTTGTTCATTCAGAGATTTTACCTTTTTTTCAAGGAGTGAGATTTTTTGATCTATGTCGTTTAGACGCTGGATTGTGTCGTTTGTTTTGGCATCTACGGCCTTAAGTTCGGATGTCGCAGCATCAATCTGGCTCTGGAGTAATGCATAGTTTTGCTCGCTGGCAGATTTTCCGGAATTTTCCTGTTGTTTTATTTCCTTTTTGAGTTGGCTAATGTCGGATTCTAAGCGGGCAAGGTCCTGTTGTGTCCTTAATGTTTCAGTATTAGATGCACAACTATAGAAAAGGCCGGTCGCGGGCAGAAGTAGGATCAAAGATATTAAAAAGACAAGGCGGTTTAGATGCGTTTTCACGATAAAAAACGTGCCTGGATGTCGGCAATTGGCCCGACATCCAGGGCGGAATGAATGGTTTATTTTTCCAAGATAATAAAGTGGCAACGACGGTTTTTCGCCCATGCCTCTTCGTTGTGACGTGGATCCAAAGGCATTTCCTTGCCGTAGCTGATAGTCGAGAGACGATCCTTGTCCACGCCGAGGTTTACCAGGTAGTTTTTGGCACTTTTGGCTCTTCTTTCCCCCAATACGAGATTGTACTCAACCGACCCCCGCTCATCGCAGTGACCTTCAATCTGGATCTTATAAGTGGGATGGGCCAGGAGGAATTCCGCATTTTTCTTTAGCACTACAGCTGCGTCAGGTCGTATATTATATTTGTCAAAATCGAAGTGGATGTCCTTCAGGTATTTACTCTCCATGAACTCGCCTTGGATGCCCGGATATTTTTTAGTTTCCAAACCCTCTTCTTGGACACCTTGTTTTTCAGTTGTTACCTGCTGCTTTACCTCTTCAGCTTTTTTCGGTGTAGTAGGTTTCACAGCCTTTTTAGAGCAGCAACTTACCGTTATGAACAGGGGTACTATTAGTAGGGCAGTGAGTAGTCCCAACCTTTTTCTATTCATTGATTCACCTCCTTTCATTGTTAGGGTTTCTCTAAATGCGGGGACCAAGACGGCATGGTATTTCTGCCTCCTCCATGCGTGAGTCTTCTTTTAAAATTCCCGTCGAAATTCATTATGTAAATATCGACCCCCCGCCTTGTTGCTTGATCATAGGCAATATATCTCCCATCTGGCGACCAGCTTGGAGAATGATTATTACCTATAGATGTTAACACATGGATTGTGCTTCCGTCAAGAGAAATCGTGCAGATTTGAAACTTGCCGTCGATGATGCCACTATAGGCTATTCGATCCCCCCTTGGCGACCATACGGGAGAAACATTATATGTTCCCCTGAAGGTCAGTCGCTTAACATTTGATCCATCCGCGTTCATGGTATAGATTTGAGGTCTGCCTGTCCTATTTGAGACGAAAGCGATTTTTTTCCCATCAGGAGACCATGAAGCAGAAAGGTTGTCTCCCCACCCTTTGGTAAGCTGTTTAACCCTTTTACCCTTTTTATTGAGGAGAAATATTTCCGAGCCCGAGGGAGTCCGCATGGTCAAGGCAATATATCGTCCGTCCGGTGACCAGCCAGGGGCAGCATTCAGCCCTACTCGGTGTGAAAATAGGTAGATTTTACCAAGGTTGAAATCAATAATGTAGAGGTCGGGATTACGCCGGATGTAAGAGGTGAAAGCGATTTTCGTCCCATCTGGAGACCATCTTGGTGAAAGGTTGATGGAACCGTTATTGGTAATTCTCTTCCGGTTTTTGCCGTCGAAATCGATGTCGTATACTTCTTTATTCCCTGTTTTTGTAGAGATAAATGCTATCTTTGTATCGAAAAGCCCCGGGCTTCCGGTGATAAAATAAATTATTTTATTTTCGAAGGCATGAAAAACCCGATCAAGCCCTTTGGTAGAACCTTTGATGCGCTCCCCAACAATTTCTTTAGAAAGGGCGACATCGAAAAGGTGATATTCGATTGAGAAGACTTCCTGGGTAATACCTACTGTAGTCGTGAGGACAAATTCTGCACCTATGGCCTTATACTTTTTGAGATCAATATGGTTGTGATAGGTGTAGGCAGCGGCCATGGTCGGAGGAATTGCTTTCCCGGAGATAACATTGAAAAAGCCCGTGATCCAAAGGTCTTGTGTGATCCTCTGTTCAAAAAGAGGCGGGGTTATGGTTTTAGGAATGATATTGCCCTGCCATCGGGGCGGTGGTACAGCGATGTTGATTTTTCGTATATTTGGGGAATAGATATCGAGGTAGACCTTGGCGTGGGCATGAGTTACGGCAAAGCAGAAAGTGATGAAAATCAGAAAGGCGGTGGCTGTTATTGAATGGCGTATCGTTCCGTGGACTCGGTCGATTTTTTGGCCTCCCAAAATTTTGGGTGAGTATACAGTTCATGTACGGTTTTGTCAACCATAGTTTTGTTAGGCTTGTGTTTTTTTTATAAGATTTTATAATTATAGATATGAGAATGCTTATAGTAGAAGATGAGAAGAAAGTGGCATCCTTTATTGCTAAAGGATTGAGGGAGGAAAGTTACGCGGTAGATGTTGCCTATGACGGTGAGGAAGGGGCTTTTATGGCCCTTGAAAATGATTATGATCTGATTGTTCTGGACTTGATGCTCCCAAAACTTAACGGTATGGAGGTACTCAAAAAGATCCGTGAGGCACAGAAAGCCGTTCCAGTTTTGATCTTGACGGCAAAAGATAGTATTGAGGATATTGTCGCCGGACTTGAAGGGGGAAGTGATGACTACCTGACGAAACCCTTTGCTTTTGCCGAGTTGTTGGCAAGAGTACGCGCACTGCTAAGGAGAAGTCGGGAGCAGAAAGTCCCGATCCTGAAAGCGGCAGATTTAACCCTGAATCCACTAACACGAGAAGTAAAGCGGGGAGACAAAGTAATTGAGCTTACAAGCAAGGAGTATGCCCTGCTCGAATATTTTATGAGGAATGTGAATCGTGTTCTGACACGAACACTTATCTCCGAACACGTGTGGAATTATGAATTTGACCCGCTGACCAATGTGGTAGATGTCTATGTAAATTATTTGCGGAAGAAGATTGATCAGGGAAGCAAGGTAAAATTGATCCATACCGTCCGGGGTGTTGGCTACATTATGAAAGAGGCGTAAATGAGGTTTTTCAGGTCCATCCGGGTGCGTCTTACAATATGGTATATCGTCATTCTGGGATGCACACTGGCCCTTTTCAGCACACTGGTTTATTACCAGATGTCGCTTAGCCTTTACAAAAGCGTGGATCACAAGATTCTGACAATTTCTGAGGTGATTGCCTCTTCTATTTCACCGGGTTCCAGAAGCGTGTTTTCGAATATTGAAGAAAAATTAGCAAAGAAGGTTGGCCGCCAGCCATCGGCTAAGTTTATTCAACTACTTGACCGCTCAGGTAACATTGGGAGCAAGTCCCTCAACTTGAAAAACAAGCGTTTGCCTGTGAGCTTCGAGGCCTTGAAAAATGCTGCGAATGGTGTCATCACCTATGAAACAAAGGTGGTTTTTGGTGAACCTTTGAGGATTATAACGTATCCTGTAAAGCGTCCTGGCACAGATGTGCGGAGTATTGTTCAAGTAGCGACCTCTCTTACGGAGGTCAGGGATACATTAAATAAGCTTATTCTAATTCTTGTGTCGGTAGTTCCTCTCGCCCTGATTATAGCCAGCATAGGTGGGACATTCCTGGCTAACAAGGTATTGAAACCTGTTAATGAGATAAACCGCATTACCAGGGAGATTACCTCGAAAAATCTTGAGCTACGGGTTCCACGACCTGCTACCCATGATGAACTCGGCCAGCTTGTAGAAACCATCAACGGGATGATCGAACGCCTGGAGAAATCTTTTAAGCAGATTCAACAATTTACCTCTGATGCGTCTCATGAATTGAAAACCCCGCTTACCATCCTTAAAGGTGAGGCCGAACTGGCCCTTCGCAGGGAACGAGACCCTGAAGAGTATCGCCAGTATCTTCAAAGCAGTTTGGAAGAAGTCAACCGGCTTAGCCGCCTTGTCCAGGATTTGCTCATCTTGTCAAGGGCAGATATGGGACGGTTGGTGTTGCATAAAGAACCTGTAGACTTGGCAGTCTTGGTCGACGCATGTTGCGAGCAGTGTAGATTTCTTGGAGAGGGGCGGGGTATTAGACTGGTTTTCAGACACCAGTCGGACGTTTGGGTTATGGGAGACAAGTATCGCCTCAAGCAGATGTTCTACAACCTGATAGAAAATGCCATGAAGTATTCGGATAAAGGCGGAAGGGTGGAGGTCATCACGACCAAAAACGGTAAGTATGCCAATGTTCTCGTTAGAGACGAGGGCGTTGGGATTTCGAAGGAGGACATTCCTTACATATTTAATCGTTTCTACCGGGTTGACAAATCACGTTCCAGGGAAGCTGGAGGAACGGGGCTGGGGCTTTCTATTTGCAGGTGGATTGCCGAGTCGCATGATGGGAAAATTACTGTTGAAAGCACCCCTGGGCTTGGGAGTTGTTTCACCGTTTGGATCCCAAAGTATCATCAGAAAACCTGATCCTCTTGTTTTTATTATACAATTTTAATATTTGTTTAATCTACCTCTAATTTTTTGCTGCTATACTGTTTTATAGAAAGGAAGAAAACAGAGGTAAAGCGGTGTATTACAAGGTTATCATGGAAACAGGTCACATGGGAGCAGGGAAAAGCCTCGAAATGGTTAGGTACTGCCAGGGGGGTGACATCCTTTCCATGTTTGATAAAGTTCATAAATTTCCCCAGGTAAAGAAAAAGGAACGTCGCCGGGGAGTTATCTCGATTCGGAGGATTTCCCGTCTGGAGTATAAAGAAGGACTGCACCAGACCTGATTTGCAACTCCGCTCTCTTTCCTTCCCGCTTTCTTTATATCTTTTTTATTTCGTTTTTGTTATATAATGAGTAGCATGAAGTTCCCACGTATAAGAAGGCCATATTCACGTTATTTTTCGTTTGCATTCCTGGTATTTTGAAGGTAGAAGAGGGTAGAGTGGAGCAGAAGTGGTCGGATAAGGAATTGAAAAAATTCATCGATCGGTATGCGCCTGATTACGGTGAGGCCCTTGCCATCAGGGTGTACAGCTCGCAGTTGTTGGGGAAGGAACCCGATTTGGTGCTTCACGGAGGTGGGAATACCTCTGTGAAGGCGCCTTTTACTACAATCCTTGGTGAAACTATCCCCGCAGTCTATGTCAAGGGGTCTGGATGGGACATGGCAACTACGGGGCCCGAGGGCTTTGTGCCGCTTAGCCTTGAAAAATTGCTGGGACTTAGGAAATTGGATAGCCTTAGCGACGACGTCATGTTCGAGCAGTTCAAGATTGCCATGTTGCGTCCCCTTTCCTTTAGCCCTTCTATCGAGGCCCTTGCCCATGCCTGGATCGGTAGAACCTTTGTTGATCATACCCATGCCAATGCCATCCTGACATTGACCAATCAAAAGGACGGGATGTCTATTGTCAGGGAGGCCCTGGGAGAGGGTGTCCTGATTCGCCCTTATCTTCATCCCGGTTTCTCTTTGAGTAAAGACATAGCAAAGACCCTCGATGAAAAACCGGGTGTGCATGGGATCGTTTTGATGCATCATGGCCTGTTTACATTTGATGATGACCCCAGGGTTTCGTACGAGACCCATCTTGATCTTGTAAGTAGAGCAGAAGCCTTTGTAAAGGCGAAGGCCTCCAGGTCCTTTTTCTTTGTTGAGTCCCATTTGAAACACCATCCTGGCTTAGCTGATGTAGCGCCCGTCGTTCGAGGAATGCTTGCAAGGAAAACTGGAGAAACCGAGCGGCCGTTCGAGCCTGTAATCTTAAGGATTTTGAGGGACGAAGAGATATTGTCCCTTCTTGCGCATTCACACTTTAGGCAGTTTATAGAAGGCCCGGTTTTGACACCTGATTTTCTTATCCGAACCAAGCCATGGATGGCATGGATTGAGAATCCTGATTTGGATAATCTCAATCACCTGAGGCTACAGATTAAAGAGGTGATACGGGAATTTTCTGATAGATATGAGACCTATTATAAAAAGGGAATCAAGCGGACTGGCAGATCGTTTCCCATGCTCAACCCTCGCCCAAGGATTCTTGCAATTCCTGGGCTGGGGGTTTTTTGTTCTGGTTCAACACCTCGGCAGGCAGCAATTACAGCCGATCTTGCAAGGGCAACACTTAAGGTCAAGAGAGACATTGCCGCGATGAATGGTCAATATAATGGGATTGATGAGGACAAGTTATTCGAAATGGAATACTGGGGTCCCCAGCTTGCAAAACTCTCGGAGCCAGCACTGCCTCTTACGGGTAGGGTTGCGGTTGTTACCGGTGCTGCCGGTGCAATAGGATCTGCCATTTGCAAGCGACTCCTAAAAGAAGGTTGCCTTGTGATGGGAACAGACCTTGCTGGAGAGCGACTGGAGGCCCTTGATAAAGAATTTTCCGAGAGATTTGGGGAACATTTTCTGGGTTATCCCATGGATGTAACTGACGAGATGTCTGTCCGGGAAGCCTTCAAGACAATCAGTCTTCAATTTGGGGGTGTGGATCTTCTGATTCCAAACGCAGGAATAGCTTTTGTCAAGTCCCTGGATGAACTTGATCTTACGGATTTCCGGAGAGTTCATCAAGTCAATGTGGAAGGAACACTACTGTTCTTGAAATGGGGGGCTAAACTGTTAAAGAAGCAGGGAACCGGGGGAGATATCATCTTTATCTCTACAAAAAATGTCCCGTCTCCTGGGGCCAGTTTTGGCGCCTACAGCGCAACAAAGGCGGCCGCACACCAGCTTATGAGGGTTGCTAGCCTGGAGTTGGCTCCGTATGATATACGTGTGAATAATCTGGCACCTGATGCCGTCTTCAGGGGTGACGGGAGACGGTCAGGACTATGGGAAGTCTGCGGTCCAGAGAGAATGAAAGCGCGGGGACTTGATGAAAAAGGACTGGAAGATTATTACAGAAATCGCAATCTTTTGAAAATACAGGTAAAGGCAGAACACGTGGCGAACGGGGTTATCTTTTTCGCTACTAGGCAAACACCGACCACGGGAGCGACGTTGCCTATTGACGGAGGGCTGCCTGATGCTACGCCCAGATAAAGCTCAGGTTTGTACCAAAATTGTGGAATCCATCTTGAATTTTGCACCCAATTGTGGCATTTTTAGACATACTTCAGTGACGAGGAGGATTAAATGGAAGTTATTTTAATGGAAGACGTTCCAGAAGTCGGTAAAATTGGTGAAGTGGTAAGGGTCAAGGATGGATATGGCAGAAATTTCCTGATACCCAAGAAAAAAGCAATCAGGGCTACGACTCGTAACCTCAAGAAACTTCAGCATGAAAAGCAACTGGCGCAGCATCATGCCCAAAGTGTTCAGCAAAATATCATGGCCTTGAAAGATAAGATATCAGGAATGATTTGTGTGATTAAAAAGGCAGCTGGAGAGACGGGGAAACTCTTTGGCTCGGTAACCAGCATGGATATTGAAGCTTTTTTCAAAGAGCATGGTATCCCTGTGGACAAAAAGCAGATCCAGTTAGAAGAGCCAATCAAGTCAATCGGTGCCTTTGAGGTGTCCATCCGGCTCATGGGAGGTGTGAGTACTACCCTGAAGGTTGAGGTCGAAGCGGAGGAGAAATGACTTTTCCCCCTTCCAATCCCACTTCCGAACGCGTACCACCGCATAATACAGAGGCCGAACAGGCCATTCTTGGTGGTGTCTTGCTTGATCCAGACGCCCTTGGAAACGTGATCGAAATTATAGAACCTCAGGATTTTTATCATGAAGTCCACCAGGTCATTTATCAACAGATACTGAGCCTTTTCGATAGAGGGGAACCCATCGATATTATTACTCTTACGGAAAGCCTTCAAACCCGCCAGCTCCTGGAACGATGTGGTGGCGCCCAGTATATCACTGGGCTTACAGATCTTGTGGTAACCTCGGCCAATATTGTCCATTATGCAAAGATCGTTAAGGAAAAAGCGACATTGAGAAAACTGGCTCAGGTATCGAGTGATATCTTTTCCCGATGTTTTGACCTTGACACCGAGGTGGACGTTTTTTTGGACGAGGTTGAGAAGCAGATCTTTGACATA
>Ga0114934_10001025_pt1 | contig 18214 bp, 14 predicted proteins | sample 4SBtaG_2_FD_99695 | JGI IMG/M metagenome (GOLD analysis project Ga0114934, IMG submission 99695) | Deep subsurface microbial communities from Kolumbo volcano to uncover new lineages of life (NeLLi) - 4SBTROV10_white metaG | ecosystem: Environmental > Aquatic > Marine > Volcanic ...
ATGGAAGCTCGCAATATAATGGTCGATAACAACTTAAATTATTTACCTGTATTGTCAAAAGATGACAACACGCAATACATAGGCGTACTTGAACTTAGAGAGATTAGGAAAAAATTAGGCGAGGAAATCATAAGACGTAAAAAATTAATGGAGGCTTAATATGGCTGAAGAAATTTTATTTCAAGATGATGAAGAAGAAACTCTATTAGACACAAATTCAGAAACATCCAATCAAACTGACACAGAAGAAGTTCTGCTAAATTCACCAGAAACTTCTCTTCTGGATACTGATGAATCTGAAGAGTTATTGAATACAAATAACGAAGAAAATCTTCTTTCTACTTCTGAAGAACCAACAAGCGAAGAAGAACTTTTATCCCTACATGAAACAGAGCCTGCAAAAGATGAAAGCCTAAAAATCAAAACAAAAGTTAAATTTAGCTTAAAATCAAAAATTTCTATTGCTGTCGCTATTCTATTAACCATAGCCTTGCTTCTACTTTCTATTACAATTTTAAACAATGAAAAAACTGAATTACTAAATGAAATGATTTATAGAGCCCAAATTATTTCTAAAAATTTATCTGCTAACTTAGCAGAAAATATTGACAGTGATATGGATAGGCACCCACTATTAACTGAAACTGCTAAAATCAAAGATTTAGAAACTATTACCGTAATTGACCCTCAATTTAGAATTATTGATAGCTCGAATCCAAAACTTTGGCAAAACATCATAAACAAAAAGGTTAACGCCGAAAAACTACCAATGATAAAAAAAACTATACAAAACAAAATCAAAAATTTAACAACGGAAAAACTCGAAGAATTTGAAACTCAAATTTTTATTTATCAGCCGATACTAATGGGCTCAACTAAATTAGGCGATGCCATTCTTCAATTTACAAAAAAACCTATCCTTGATAAAATTCACAACATTGAAACTAAAATTAAATTTTTCATAGGCATCACTATTTTAATTGGAATTGTTTTATCGTATCTCTTAATATCTTTCCTCTTGTCACCATTTAAAAAACTAACTTTTGGTGTACGAAAAATCGGCAATGGAGATTTAAAGCACAAAATTACTCTTAAAACAAAAGATGAATTAGAAATGCTGGGCAATGAATTTAATCAAATGACTGACAAACTTTACAATGCTCAGAAACAAATTGTTGAAAAGGGAAAATTAGAAGAACAAATTCATATTGCAGAAGATTTACAACGTAATCTTTTACCAGAAGTCGTGCCTGAATCACCTTACTTTGAATTCGATGCCTATTACAAAGCAGCGCGAGGTGTAGGTGGAGATTATTATGATATTTTGCAAGTGTCTAATGATACAATTGGAACTATCATAGCAGATGTATCTGGAAAAGGCGTGCCTGCTGCTATTATTATGGTTGTTATACGTACTATTTTCCAATCCACAGCGAAATTTCTTAAATCGCCTGATCGAGCTCTTCACACTATCAATCAAGATATAAGTGGTCGAACTTCAGGTGAAAAATACGCAACTATGTTTTATTATATGTATAATTTTGATAATGGAATACTGACTTTTTCAAATGGAGGCCATAATCCACTACTTATTTATCATAAAAAATTAAATCAAGTAAAAGAGTATGATACAGAAGGGGCACCAGTAGGCGTTATGCAGGAAACTCAATATGAAAAAAAATCTATACAATTAGATGAAGGCGATGTTATATTTTTAAATACTGATGGTATTACTGAGGCAGAAAACATCAAACATGAATTTTTTGATGAAAACATGTTTAATGATGTCATTCTCAAATATTCCCATTTACCAGCTACTGAAATAAAAAACAAAATAATAAATGATATTCAACAATTCGTAGGATCAGCACCGCAACACGATGATATGACTTTATTAGTTTTTAAAATCAATAAAATCCCCAACAAAGGTGTCATTAAAGATGTTTCTAAAAAATCTACACAACAAACTGGTGCCCCACAATCGATACCCCAACCTGTTGAGTCACAAGAAAAAACTAATCCACAACCCACGACTCCCCCGAAGACACCAAGTTTAAAAGAAAAAGTAAAATATGTCTATGATAACCCTACTGATATTTATAGATCATTAGTATAGAACAAGTGTGACGTAGTTTAATTAGAAGAGAAAAGAGAAATATCACATTTTTTACAAATTAATAATTTTTAAATTTTTTTAAAAAACCTAATATAAATTCATCAATGTCACCATCCATAACAGCATCCCCATTCCCTGTTTCGATAGATGTTCTGTGATCTTTAACCATTATGTAAGGGTGGAAAACATAAGAACGAATTTGACTACCCCATTCTATTTTCATTTTTGTACTTTCTTTTGCTTGTTGTTCCTTTTTTCGCTTTTCTTCTTCTAGTTGGTACAATTTAGATTTTAGCATTTTCATAGCAGTAGATTTATTCTGATGCTGAGACCGCTCATTTTGACACTGCACAATAATGCCAGTAGGTAAATGTGTAATCCTAACAGCGGAATCGGTTTTATTAACATGTTGTCCACCTGCGCCAGAAGACCGATAAGTATCAATTTTTAACTCTTTATCATTTATTTCAATATCTATATCATCATTCACTTCAGGATCAACATCAACTGAAGCAAAAGAAGTATGGCGTCTCTTATTGGAATCAAAAGGCGAAATACGCACTAAACGATGTACACCTTTCTCAGCTTTTAAATAACCATAAGTGAAATCTCCTATAACACGCAAAGTCACACTTTTAATGCCAGCTTCGCCTCCCGCTTGATAATCTAAAGTTTCATAGGTGAAATTATGACGCTCAATCCAACGAATATACATACGAAGCAACATAGATGCCCAGTCACAGGCCTCAGTTCCACCTGCTCCCGAATGAATAGTAAGATAGGCATTAAGTTGGTCATCTTTTCCACTTAAAATCAAATTATCTTCAAAATCTTCATATTCTCTTTTAAAAGCTTCAAACTGATTTTCTAAATCGTTTAAGAAAGACTCATCTCCTTCCTCTTGCGCTAGTTCATAAAGTTCCCTAATTTCATGCCATTTATTTTGAATAGTTAAAAAAGGAGTCAAATATTTCTTTAAATCGTTGTTTTTTTTGATAATTTCTTGAGTAATCTGCTGATCTTGATCCCAAAAATTTTGTTTTTGAATTTCTTCTTCGTAAGATTTATGCTCTTTAATTTTTTTGTCTAAATCAAAGAGACCTCCATAATTCATCAATTTTAGATTGCAAAATATTGAATGTCTTAATATCAAGCATAAAAATACTCCATTTTCAAAATCTCAAATTCAGTGAATCAAAAAACGAAAAGATAAACTAGGCGGCGATCGGAATCGAACCGATGAATCGCAGTTTTGCAGACTGCTCCCTTAGCCATTTGGGTACGCCGCCATTTGATAATTTATTATCATAAATGAGTTGGTAATATATATGAAAAATACTTAAAAGTCAAATTTTTTAAATTTTATTTAATTGAATTATGAAGCTGGCATAGAATTCAGAAATAGAAAAAAACTTGATTTTTAGTAAAAAAAAAGGTAACTTAATTAAAAGCTATTGAGGAGTTTTTGTGACTGATAAAGATACCTTCTCCTACAAAATACAAAAGTTACAAACCATTTATCATATTGCAGTAGAAATGAACAAAACCCACTCTACAAAAGAACTTCTTGATCTTATTCTAACTAAATGCCTTGATTTAACTAAAGCCACAAGTGGCTCTGTAATGTTAATTGATTACAATAATAAAGTGCTCAATATCGCTGCTTCAAAGGGAATTCGTAAAGAAATTGTTCAAAAAACAAAACTAAAATTAGGGGAAGGCATTACTGGATGGGTAGCAAAAACAGGGAATCCTAAACTGACAAATAATATACGTCTAGATCCTCTTTATGTGGCAGTACGAAATGATATTGAATCAGAACTAGCTGTTCCCATAAAAACTGATGAAACTATAATTGGCGTTATTAGTGTAGATAGTAAGAAAAAAAATGCTTTCACTAATGATGATTTGGAATTACTTATGATGGTAGCTGCTCTTGCAGCTCAAATTTTTATTCAAGATTCTATCAAAGAGGCACTTGAATCTAAACTTAAAAGCCAAGAAGTTCTAATTAATATTTTTCATTTTCTTGAAACAGAAACAGACTTAGATAAATTATTCCAATCTATTATGGACACGTTAAAACAGAACATGAAAATTTTGCGGGGGATGCTTGTGCTTTTCGATGAAAACAGCACAACCTCATTATCAATAAAAGCTGGTTATAAAATCAGTGATGAAGCCATGCGTAAAGGAATCTATAAAATTGGAGAAGGTATAATAGGACAAGCCGTTTTAGATGGAAAAACAATTGTTGTCAAAGACATCGCAAAAGAACCAAAATTCCTTAATAAAATGAAAATCAAACGCTCTGGAGAAGGACCAATAGCGTTCATTGCAGCTCCTATTAAAATTGGACAAAAATCTATAGGAGTATTGGCCATTGAAAAAAAAATAAATAAATCGATTTTTCTTGAAGATATATCACATACAATGACTATACTAACTTCTCTTATTTCTTATAAAATTAAAAATTATAACGAAGCCCAAACTCGCACAAAACAATTATTAGAAGAAAACCTTCAACTACGTCAAACATTAGGAAATGAATACACCACAAAACGTATCATAGGCAAATCCCCTGCCATTCGAAAAATTCTCGATACTTTGCCCCTTATTGCCAATTCTTTTGCTCCTATTCTCATCACAGGAGAAACTGGGGCAGGCAAAGAACTTATTGCTAAGGCAATTCATTTTTTAAGTCACAGAAAAAATAACAAATTTGTCAGCATCAATTGTTCAGCTATCCCTGAAAATCTCTTAGAAGCTGAACTTTTTGGCTATGTAAAAGGGGCTTTCACAGGAGCTGTCAATAATAAGAAAGGAAAGTTTGAACTGGCACATAAAGGGACACTTTTTTTAGATGAAATTGGTGACATGCCTTTAGGGCTGCAAGCAAAAATATTACGTGTTATTCAGGAAAAAGAAATTGAACCACTGGGGAGTGAAATTACTAAAAAAATAGACTTGCATATTATTGCCGCAACTAATAAAAACCTAAACAATTTAGTCGAAAAGAAAGAATTTAGAGCCGATCTATTTTTCCGATTAAATGTTCTTCCCATACATATCCCCCCCTTACGCGAACGCAAAGAAGACATTTTACTTCTTACTCATTATTTTATACAAAAATACAATAAATTATATAAAAAAAATATAAAATATATAGATTCTGATTTGGAAAATATTTTACTAACTTATCCGTGGCCTGGGAATGTCCGTGAATTAGAACATGTTATTGAAAGAGCTATAATTCTCGCCCCAGACGACCATTTTTCCTTGTCCCTTTTACCTGATTCCTTTCAACAAGTTCAAAAAACTGAAACAACGACAGAGTCATTATTAGAAATATGGATTGAACAGAAAATGGAAAACACTCAGCCTTTTAACATTTACGACACTATCTTCGCTGATCTTGACAAACTTCTGATTGAAAAAATTCTAATTCAAAATAATTATAACAAATCAAAAACAGCTGAAATTTTGGGCATCAATCGTAATACATTAAAATCTAAAATTCAAAAATATGGGATTCTATGATGAGACAAATTAATGATGATTTTGTCATTCATGACAAGTATAGATTTGAATTGAAGTTTGATTATAATTTCGACTCTTCTAAAAAAAATAAACCTTATCAAATTGAGACCTACTTCTTTATTCCTACATCTCTTGACATTAATGAAGATACCCTTACTAAATCTGAATTTTACAATAATCTGCAAAACTATATCCGACTTAATACCCCGCAGTATAGTCTACAATCGATTCTAAATAAATCGAGAGGCCCTTTTAATCTTTTGCTAAAATCCATAAAAATAGTTCAAACTGAACACACTTTAAAAAACTATCTGCGTTGTACCTATAACCTAAAAATGTTTACAGCCATTGTTAGAGACTCTATAAAAAATTCTTTTGAAACCATTCAGAAAAAAATAAAATCTAAAAAAGATGCAAAACTCGAGGTAGATAACTTTATTAAATATGTCCCCCTTATTTCAAGTACATTTAAAAAATTAAAAAAAAATATAAAAAACATTCCTCCCATTGAAAAAATTTCTTTACCTGCACTATATCAAAGTACTGATGAATTTCTTAGCCTTTTTATCGAAGAATCATCTTATAACATGATTCAATTTTTTCAAAAACATAAAAAATTTCCTACAATTATAAAACATCTAAAAAAAATAGCCTACGATGAACTAACCTATAGAGAGAAAGCTCATTATCCTTCCATTCCCCTTCGTAAAGATAGCAATAAAGAGTTTCTCTATCGTTTTAGTGTACTCAAAAAAATTGTCTCCAGTGTTTTATTTCTATCAATCAAACGTATCAATAGGGCAAAACGTGTGGAACAAATTTGGTTCGGTATAGCTGCAGGACTTGCTATGACCTTTTCTACTTTGATTACTCTCCTTGCAAGGTGGAAATATGGAAACTTCACATCTTCTTTTTTTCTTCTACTTGTTTTGGCATATATTTTAAAAGATAGAATCAAGGATCTAATGAAATTTTATTTTACGCACTCTTTCATGCAATCCATTTATGATAATGAAATCAAAATTTTTGGACCTCTTAATAGACTAAAAATAGGCGTTTTAAAAGAATCTATATTTTTTATTGACCCAGACTCAATAGACGAAAATATTACAAAAATGAGAAATCGGGATGCTTTGCTCAATAATGCTGAACTAAAAGAATCTGTCATTTTATATAGAAAAAAAGTAAAATTATTTCCAAAACAATTAAATAAAATTTACTATAAAGGGAATGCTATACACGATATCACACGCGTCAATGTTAATCCTTTTTTGCTTAAAATGGATAATCCCTATAAAAACATTTTTACACTCAAAAAAAATAAAATAACTAAACTTAAAGCTATGCGATCATACCATATTAATATAATTATTAAATTAAAAAGAGAGAAAGAAATAATTTACAAAAGATTTAGACTTATTCTAAATCGAAATGGTATTATTAAAATTGAAAAAATCAAGACACAACTTTCCGAAGCTTAGCTACATATAGTCTATCTCACTAATTTTATTTTTGCTTTTTCCTAAATTTTTATATAAATTATGTTGATGCAAAAAAGAACAAAAGAAATCATTTTTGATTTTTCAGTAGCAATTATCATAAGCATTCTTTTTACATTAATTTTTAAATTATCCAACCTTGACATAACACTTCAAAATATTTTTTATTCTACTGCAAAAAATTGGAAATTTGGTTCACAACAACCATGGAATTTTTTTTATCACTATGGAAATTATCCCGTTTTACTATTCATTATTATTTCTCTCATTTTTTTAATTGTAAGTTTTTGGAAAAATACCTTTAAATGGCTTTTTTATAGAAAAGCTGCCCTTTTTTTCATTTTGGTTCTACTACTTGGTCCTGGACTTCTTGTTAATGGAGTTTTAAAAGAACATGTAGGACGACCACGCCCTCGTGAAATCATAAACTATGGGGGTACTGACCCCTTTGTCCCTGTTTTAAAACATGGCACAGCAGGAAAAGGAAAATCTTTTCCTTGTGGCCACTGTTCAATGGCCTTTATGCTTATAACACCATTTTTTGTTCTTAGAAAAAAATATAAATTACTAAGTCTTCTTGTTTTAAGCTTTGGTCTTATCTACAGCCTACTTATGAGTTTAGCTAGAATGGCACAAGGAGGTCACTTCGCAAGTGATGCTATTTGGGCTGGAATCATTGTCTACTTTAGTAGCCTTATTATCTACTATATTCTTCAACCTAATAGGGTTGAAAAAACACAAAAAACTATAAGCAGAAAAAAAATGATTCTCCTAATTTGTAGTTCTCTATTTCTGATGGGAGGCATCATTTTTGGCGTTGCCTTAGCCACACCCTACTATAAAGAATTCTCTGTTACACCGAACCACAAAAAAATTTCAAATTTCTTGCAATTTTATTTCAAAAAGGGATCTATTCACATCAAACATTCTACAAAGACAAGTTTAAAAATACAAAGCCAAGGTTTTGGTCTTCCAGAAAGCGAAATTATACCTCAATGGAATTATGCAAATGGAATGGCTATCTTCAAATTAAAAAAAATCAAAGGACTTTTTACTGAACTGAACCACAATGTTAACCTAAATATTTTAAATAAATCCACAAATTCAATTAAGTTAGAATATGGAGAAATTGACTATGTTGTATCAGGATCAGGCGTTCTAAACTTAACCAATCTACATGGCAACATTAAAATTCGAACTGGAAATGCAAGGGACTACTCTATTAAAGCTATTAGCCCTTCAGTTATTTCAAATGCATCTTTGTTTCTTGCTAACCCGAGAATGCATATTACAGCAGTGGCGCCTAATGGGAAAATTATTGTAACGCCTTAATGTATTCGCCTTAGGGAAGACTCAAGTACTGGGCAACCCAAACAGGATTTACTACAAAAATAATCATAAATATAAATCATTCCCTGTTGTTCAATTTCACTAAATTTTTCTTTGCAAAAATTCAACATAAATCTTCTTACTTTATGATTTTGTTCTTTACCTCGCATAGAATACAAATTAGATAAAATATAATATCTTAAATCTTTATTTCGAATCCACAGAAGTGGGAAAATTATATTAATTATCATTATACTGGTAGTAAAATCCGGTATATCAAATTTTTTTTTAAAATACAATCTAAACATTTTAAAAAGGGAATTATGATCTTCCCGAGCCATTTTTTCTAAATCTGCCATTAAATCTATTTTTCCCTTTTCTTTAAGAAAATATATTAACAATTTTAGACGACTTTGAATAGAATTAGAAGGTCTACATGGTGTCTTTTTTTTATATACCTTGTTGATAAACTCTTTTTCGATAAATTTAATAGTTTTTTTCAAAGAATAATCTTTCAAATAGACTCTAATTTTTGAAGACACATCTGATGCTCGTTTCCCAATAAAAAATTGCAAATAAAGAAAATAAAAATCAAAATTTTTATTTTCTAGACTTATATATTTCCTAACCCACTGGATTTTCCTTAAAAATCGAAATTGACCTAGTTTTATTAAACTCTTTCGCAAAAAATCTAAATTAAAATTTTTTTGTTTTTGAATTTCCCAACATGGTAAAAGTTTATAAAAATCCTGACTATGAAGAGAAATACCAGAGATAGAATTTAACACGCCTAAAACAGCTTCTTCATCTAAATTTATTGTGGGCACCCTATTTCCCATGGCTGTCATAATTGGTAAAGCTCCACTATCTTTCTCACTTGTAATATGTAGAACAACATGATCATAGGCATGATTTCTGAAATGTTTGTGCTTGTTCCAATCTATAGCTTTAGAATGAACCTCAATATCTCCGTACAATATTTTATCTTGCATTTGAACTACAGAATGCTGGAAATCAGGACCAAAATTGGGAGAAAAATCCCCTAATTTTTTGATAGAAATATTTTTTCCCCTTAACAACTTATTTAACTTTTTCTTAAAAGTACGAAATAAATAAAAAATTATTTTTTTTTCTTTCATAGCCTACCTCTTTATCGTCCTATATATATAAACAAAAAAAATGAAAAAAAGTTTACTTTTTGCAAAAAAAATGATATTTATGGGTAAATACACCACATAAAAAATAAATATTACCCATAATAACACACATACATCTTTATTTATAATTATAAAAACAAATAATTTAGGCATAGTTATTGCTATAGTCAAGTAACTTTAAATATAAGGAGAATTATGCATGAGTCAAACTCGTAAGAAAAAAAATACTGGCTCTTCTAAAAAATCAGAAAAAAAAGTTGTTAAAGTTGCTACTAAAAAGGGAGAAAGCAAAGCGATTAAAGTTTCTTCTAACAAGAAAGAAAAAAAAGAACCTAAAAAACTAGCAAAAAAATCTTTTGGTTCTACAACAAAACAAACAAAAAAATCAAAAAAAGGGAAAAAACTTGAATTTATTGAAGAAATAGAATTTGAGGAGGAACTGGAGGAAGAAGTTACTGAATTTAGTAATCCAGATAAAGACATAGAAAAAGAAATGATGGTTAATGATCTTATTCATCTTGATACCAAGAAAGAAGAAAATGAACTTCTGAATCTTTCTGAAAATCTCAGTGTCAATGATAACACACTATCACTTTATTTAGCAGAAATTAATAAAATTCCTCTTCTAACACGTGAGGAAGAAAATTATCTTGCCAAAAAAGTTGCTGATGAAAACAATCAAAATGCTAAGGAACGCTTAATTAATGCTAATTTACGTTTTGTTGTTAGCGTGGCTAAAAAATATCAAATTAGTGGAATTTCTTTACTTGATCTAATCAATGAAGGAAATCTAGGGCTCATCAAATCTGTTGAAAAATTTGATTACACTAAAGGGTTTCATTTTATCTCCTATGCTGTTTGGTGGATAAAACAATCCATTCTAAAAGCGATTGCTGAAAAATCTAGATTAGTTCGCCTTCCCTTAAATAGAGCCAATGAACTAAAAAAAATAGAAGACAATATATCGGCACTATCGTCTAACTTAAACAGAACACCTTCCATTTCTGAAATTGCAGAAGATTTAGATATGGAGGACACTGATGTATCTCATCTTTTGAGTTTGTCTCAATCTTATATTTCCATTGATAGTCCTATTAGCAATGATAATAGTAAATCTTTCATTGAAATTATCAAAAATTCTAAAGCTGAAACACCAGAACGCAATCTTGAATATCAGTCTCTCCAAGAAACTTTAGATAAAGTCCTCTCTACTTTAAGCCAAAAAGAAAAAATAATTTTAGAATGCCGTTATGGTATTGGTGGGCAAACTAAATTATCTTTAGAAAAAATTGGCAAACGTTTTAGCTTATCAAAAGAAAGAATCCGTCAAATTGAAAAAAATGCTATTCGTAAACTCAAATCATCAACTAGAAAAGATAAACTAAAAGATTTCTTGAATTTTTAATAGAACTATTTTGAAATGTCTTAAAATTTTAATTTCAAAATTTTTCTTTACTTCTTCAATTTCACATTTTTTATTTTTTTTCTTTTCAACAAGGAGTCCCCAATGCATGACGAACTTAATACTAGTACAAATTTCATAAAACGAATCGTCGAAAATGACATCGAACAACAGAAGAACCAAGGGCGCATCGCAACACGCTTCCCCCCAGAACCTAATGGCTATCTACACATAGGGCATGCAAAAGCGATTACTCTTGATTTTGGAATTGCTGCTGAATATAATGGCACCTGTAATCTACGGCTTGATGACACAAACCCTGTAAAAGAAGATCAAAAATACATTGACGCCATAAAACAAGACATCCACTGGCTTGGTTATGATTGGGGAGATCGTGAATTTTACGCTTCTGACTATTTTGAAAAATTATTTGAATTTGCTGTACAACTTATAAAAAAAGGTAAAGCTTTTGTCTGTGATTTACCACCAGAAAAAATCAGAGAATATAGAGGAACATTAACAGAACCTGGGAAAGAAAGTCCCTATAGAAATCGTTCAATAGAAGAAAATCTAGATTTATTCTATCGCATGAAAGCAGGAGAATTCAAAGATAGCGAGAAATCGCTCCGTGCAAAAATTAATATGGCTTCCCCTAACTTAAATATGCGTGACCCTGTCATTTATAGAATCCGTCACATAGAACATCATAGAACTGGGAACAAATGGTGTATTTATCCCATGTATGATTTTGCTCATAGTCTCTCTGATGCTATTGAAAACATTACTCACTCTCTCTGTACTCTTGAATTTGAAGACCACAGACCTCTTTATAATTGGTTTGTAGAAAATGTTGATACAAGCAGTCAACCTCGACAGATTGAATTTGCCCGATTAAACCTAACTTATACAGTAATGAGTAAAAGGAAACTCTTGGATTTAGTTGAAAAAAAAATTGTTGATGATTGGGATGATCCTCGCCTTCCTACTCTTTCTGGGATGCGAAGACGGGGCTATACTCCTGAATCTATAAGAATTTTTTGTGATAAAATTGGTATTGCAAAAAGTAATAGTGTTGTTGATATTGAACTTTTAGAATCTTGTATTCGTGATGACTTAAATGCCCACGCTCAACGAGTCATGGCCGTACTAAATCCACTTAAAGTGATTATTGATAATTATCCTGAAAATAAAGAAGAATGGCTTGAGGCAGAGAATAATCCTGAAGACCCCCAAATGGGTAAAAGAAAAATTCCTTTTGGCCGTGAACTGTATATTGAAAAAGAAGATTTTTTAGAAGAACCACCAAAAAAATTTTTTCGACTATCTCCAGGTAAAGAAGTTAGATTAAAACATGCCTATTATATAACCTGTACTTCTGTAGAAAAAGATGACCAAGAAAAGATAACGGCTATTCATTGTACCTACGATCCTGCAACAAAAGGGGGCTGGTCTGATGATGGCAGACGAGTAAAAGGCACTCTCCATTGGGTCTCAGCTAAACAGGCTAAAACGACTACAGTAAAATTGTATAATCGATTATTCACTGTCCCAAATCCTGAAAATGCAGATAAAAACAAAACTTTTTTAGATTATATAAACCCAGAATCTTATTCAGAAAAAACAGCCAAAATAGAACCATCTTTGATTGACGCTGAACCAGGCACACATTTTCAATTTCTGCGTTTAGGTTATTTTACTGTAGACAGCAAAGATTTTAAAAAAGGGCAACCTATTTTTAATCAGACAGTTTCGCTAAAAGATTCTTGGGCCAAAATTGCTAAAAAGCTCAAATCTTAAACCTTTACGCGCCTACTATTTCTGTCTTTTTAATATAGTTTTTACTATCTTATGGCAGACAATGAAAAGATTCTAAGAATACACTCCATTCAAAAACGCACCCTTATCACTTAAATTTTAATCCTACTAAATCTATCAAATTCATCAAGAAAATTAGGAGTGAATATTCCTGAGTCTCTCTTTTCTCTTATTTCTGCAAAATCCCAAAATCGGAGTTCTGAAATTTCTTCAATTTGTGGTTGAAATGGACCATCCCATTTTGTAAAATAAGTAAAAACCCATTCTTTTTCAATATCACTTATCATAATATAATCATATAAAAATTTTATTTCGCATGATTTAATATCTACACCTAATTCCTCTAGAGTTTCTCTTTGAAGAGCCAATTGTATATCTTCTTCTGTAGCAACATGCCCTCCAACAGAAGTATCCCACATGCCAGGTTGAATTTTTTTTGACATTTGCCTCTTCTGCAACAAGATCTGTCCTAAAGCATTAAAAACAAGTAAGTGCACAACCCTATGTAAAAGGAAAGTTTTGCCATGACAGACAGAACGAGGTGCTTTGCCTATTTTCTGCCTATGTTCATCATAAATATCAAACCATTCTTCATCTTTATGAGACAGAAGAAATTCTTTTTTTTCTAACAATTTTAAATCAAATTTCATATTTTTTCACTTTTCTTTTTTTTTTCTGAGTCGATAATAAATATAAGGAAAAAATTATGATTAAAAAAATTTTTTTTATTTTTTTTATAACAGTTCTAAATCTCCAAGCAATCGAGTCAACTAAACTCCAATGGCGATTTGAACCTAATTCAATAATGTACATAGACAAATACACAAAACAAGATATTCTTAAAAACGGTGTAGTTATCAGAAGACGGGCAATCAAAGATTTAGTTGTTTTGCAAGCTCAAAAAACTACAAAAAACCTTTATTCGCTTTCAGGAACATATAGGTCGTACGAAGCTGATTTGAACAATCAAAATCTTGAATACAAATTAACAGAAGAAACACCTTTGATTTTTTCTATTTCTAATACTGGCATTTACATTGTCCCTGCTAACAAAATTCAACCTTCTATTCGAAATATTCCCTATTTTCCCCAGAAAGAAATTAAACCTGGTGATAGATGGAGTCATATTGGATATGAAATCCTAGGATTTGACCCACCCATAAAAATTCCTGTTCAAGTTATGTATCAAGCCATTGGATTTGAGACAAATCAAAAAGTTAATTGCTTAAAAATTCTTTTTTATTATAATATTAATCACTACACACACTCTTCACGTAAGGACACGCCTAATCGTTTTTTTGGATATGTTGGTTCAACTTTATGGTATGACTATAAAAATGAATTTCCGATTTATACAGAAAATAATTATGATATCACGATGATTTATCCAAACACCACTACTATGGAATACAGAGGCAGTTTATATGGCTATTATAAAAAACACAAAATTTATACTTCCACTGATAAATTAAGATTAAAAGAAACTATTGAAAAAAATATTGGACCACAGAAAGATATTTCAATCACTACCAATGATAAAGGCGTTATTATAAGTTTAGGCGAAATATTTTTTGATTATGACAGTGCACGAATCAAAAAAAAATATAACTCTAAATTAGATATTATTGGAAAAGCTTTAAAAGGCCATCCTAAATATGAAGTAATAATAGAGGGACATACAGATGATTTGGGAAGTGATGAATATAATAGAAGTCTATCAGAAGCCAGAGCTCAAAATGTTCTAAAATTCTTTTTACTAAAAAACTATATAAAAAGCAAACAAGGCTCTTTTGTTGGATTAGGGGAGAATAATCCAAAATATCCCAATACATCTGAATCAAACAGACAAAAAAATCGTAGAGTTGACATTATAATAAAACAGGAGTAAATAATGCAAGAACTTATTGTAAAAACATCAAAGCGTAATGAACTCATCGATATCACAGAAAAAATAAATGAAAAAATTTCAATTTCACAAGGCTTTTGCTTAGTCTATGTGCCTCACACAACTGCTGCCATTACAATTAATGAAGGGGCAGATCCAGATGTTCGACGAGACATTAGTGTTTTTCTTGAAAAATTAATCCCTGTCTCTCCTGAATTCAAACATTTTGAAGGAAATTCAGATTCTCATATAAAATCCACATTAGTCGGCCCATCTGAATGGCTAATAGTCAAAGATAATCGACTCCTCTTAGGAAGATGGCAATCAGTTTATTTTTGTGAATTTGATGGACCAAGAACAAGAAAGGTATTTATAGATGAAATTAAAAAGTAAAATTTTTTTCTTTATTCTTCTTACTGTCACCCCTCTTTTTAGTGTCACTATTATCACAGACTATGCTGCCAAAAGAAAATGGCCTGCTAATTTTGGAATTTATTATTTAAATCAGCCTCCTGTTTATTATGCAGAAGACTTCTACGAATTATATGCCAAACGTAATTATTATGGCGAAAGTGAAATAAACTTGAATATTATTTATATGCAAGGAGCTCTAAAATCACCTTTCAGACCGGCTTACAAAGCGTTAATACCTTTACATTCAAAAAGAATCGCTTTAAAATATCAAACCCTTCTTAAAATGCACATGAACCTCAGAATTCTAAAAGACTATCTCTACTTAGGACGACTTTACGATATGCCTAAACTCTATTTTTATCATAAAGATGAGGTTGATGACCTAATAAAAAGTTTACAATTTGCTGAATACTATTATAAAATCGCTAATAACTATTGGACAGAAGTAAAAAAACAGGCTGTTGATGCTTTTTTAATTCGTGATGTCTATATTGACTTAGACAACTTAGAAGATGAAATGAATTTTATTGTTACGCGAAGAGTCGATTGGCAATTCGATAGAATTATAAAAATAAATCTTCTAAAAGTACAAGACAATTTAAAAAAATTACGAGAATTTAAAAATAATAATTGACATCTTCTAAAAAATATGTTAACTTATTTACATAACATGATAAGGGATTTTTAATGAATAAAAAGATACTCATCATTGATGACGAGCCTTATATTCGCGATATGCTACAAATTTATCTTGAAAAACATGACTTTAATATTACTATAGCGTCATCTGTAAAAGATGGTATAAAAAAAATTAACTCAGAGTTCTTCGATATTATTATTGCAGACATGATGTTACCAGATGGCTCTGGTATAGATATTTTAAAATTAAGCAAAAAACTAAACCCTGAAGAAATTTTTATTTTAGTTACAGCTTATTCTTCTGTACAATCTGCAATGGAGGCTATAAAATTAGGAGCCTATGATTATGTTACAAAACCTTTTAAAATGGAAAAACTTCTTCATGTTTTAACTAACGCTATAAAAGAAAAACAACTTTCTACTGAGAACGAAAATCTTAATCGCATTATACAAAAAGAGCATAATGAAAATTTTATTTTTGTCAGTAAAGAAATGCAACAAATTGCCACTCTCATAGAAAAAATTGCCCCTACTGATGTCGGTCCCATCTTGATTCGGGGGGAAACAGGCGTTGGCAAAGGTGTGGTAGCAAATTTAATTCACAAGCTCAGTTTACGCAAGGATAAACCTTTTTTAGAAATTAATTGTACTTCTCTGCAAGAAAAATTGCTTGAAAATGAATTATTTGGACATGAAAAAGGAGCTTTTACTGATGCCCGTGATACAAAAAAAGGTTTATTTGAAATAGCGTCAGAAGGTACGCTTTTTCTTGATGAAATCGGAGATATTGAGCTACCTGTACAGGCAAAGCTCCTGAAAGTTTTAGAAGATCGCTCTTTTTTCAGATTAGGTGGAACAAAATCTATTAAAACTAATACACGCATTGTTTCTGCTACAAACAAAAACCTTGAAGAATCAATAAAAGAAAAAACATACAGAGAAGATTTATACTACAGATTAAAAATGATTTCTTTCACTATTCCACCACTGAGAGAGAGAAAAGAAGATATTTTACATCTAATCCAATTTTTTATGAATATTTTTAATCGAAAATTCAAAAAGAAATTTACCCATGTTAGTAAACAAGCGAAAGAAATTCTTTTGGCTTACAAATGGCCTGGCAATGTGCGTGAGCTAAAAAATATGCTTGAGCGCATCATACTTCTAGAGGATAATGAAGCCATACAAATTCGACACCTTCCTATAGAAATCTTTGATACCTTACTCTCTTCTGACCTAGAAAATATCACTGAAAACCAACCTGCTCCTGAAAAAAACACGGCTTCTAATGACAACAATATTGATTTCATTGGCCTTCGAGAAGGAGAAACCCCTACATTAAAAGAAGTAGAAAAAATCTATATTAGAAAAATTCTTGAATCTACAAACTACAATAAAACGAAAACTGCTCAAATTTTAGGTATCAATCGAAAAACTCTTTGGGAAAAACTCAAAACAATGAATATATAGCTGACTTGTGTGCTCTTTAGAAACGACTTTTGCCTAAAAACATCACAGTGTCAGAGCTTAAAATTCCATGTTTAAAATCGAAAAATCAGGCCAGAGCTTAAAATTATTTTTCAAAAAGCTACCTACCATGTACCCTTATTTCACAACAGGCAGTTTGCTTGTACAGGATTTATTAAGCGATAAAAGAGATTTACAACGACCTAGAATATTAAAAAAAATGTCAAAATATGCTGGGAGCATTGATAATATTGGTAATAAGCTAGTATTATAGAAAATACTAAAAATATTGCTGAAAAAACACTAAAAGGAATTGACATTTTAGCAAAAAATTAGTATATTAAAAAGTATAAAAATATAAAAAGAAGGATACCATTGTATGAAAAAACAAAAAAAATTATCAAAGCTAATCTATTCTGTAAAAAAAATCGTTTTTTTTATACATATAAGTTTTGCTTTGTAAAGAAAACTTAAAAATCTTTACATAATGAATCAAAAAAATTATTGGAAATTGAATGAACTACCACTCAAGAGGGATGTTGAAACAAAAACTGTTTTAAAGAGTTTGCCCGCAGCCCATTCTGCGTTAGCCGAATTAAAAGGAATTGCATCGACCATTCCTAATCAAATTATATTAATAAACTCTCTCGGATTACAGGAAGCAAAAGATAGTTCTGCGATAGAAAATATTATCACAACTCATGATGATTTGTATAAATCTGAATTAAACTTTGATTCATTTAAATCGCTTGAAGCAAAAGAGGTTCAAAATTATATTTCAGCTTTAAAAAAAGGATTTAAGTTAGTAAAAGAGAAAAAACTAATTACGAATAACATTATCATTGAGATTCAAAAAGAACTAGAGAAAAATAATGCTGGGTTTCGGAAATTACCTGGAACTTCGTTAAAAAGTTCTGCAACTGGAGAAACAATTTATACACCACCACAAGA
>Ga0114934_10001026_pt1 | contig 18213 bp, 17 predicted proteins | sample 4SBtaG_2_FD_99695 | JGI IMG/M metagenome (GOLD analysis project Ga0114934, IMG submission 99695) | Deep subsurface microbial communities from Kolumbo volcano to uncover new lineages of life (NeLLi) - 4SBTROV10_white metaG | ecosystem: Environmental > Aquatic > Marine > Volcanic ...
AAATCGTTTCTGGATACATGCAACAATGCTTGTTTTCCATTTGGGTAAGGATCTCTCTTTACCCACGTTACTGTTTTGGGTTTCCCCGAATAATCGGATATACATGTTGCATATCCGAATCCTTCCGTTTTGTTATATCCGCCTGCTTCCCAAACTTTCTTCTGGAAAATTGGGATGATAATTCTTTCTGGTTCTCTGTGACGCATAATTGCATTTTGAAGATTCCGATAAAGAAATCTCTTTTTATCGGCACCAACCAGATTCAAAAGTTTTTTCTTTTCATTAATTTCATTTTTCTTTGTCTCTTCACTCATAATGTTTCCTCCTCTTTTAGATTAAATACTACCGATTAATAAAATAAGATTACTACAAACAAAATATTAAACATTTAACAACTGAATCAGATAAATAATATATATTTATTATTTATTACTTTTTTAAAAAACACCTAACATAGCGTTTGCTTCTTCTTCTTCTTTTTCTTCTTTTGTAAGTTTTTTACGATTATAAATATCTTTCACTGCTCTTGATTTTTCTTCCAATACATCATCTGGTATGCCATATTTATCGAATTTATATGCAAAGAATTTATCACTTTCAGGAGTATCATCTACATATCTATGTTTACCACGACTAACAGTAAGAAAAGATTCTCCTTTTTGATTTTTCTCAATATTAATATATGCTAAAAAATCAGGTTCTCTTTCAACATCAGCAGAATAAGCTAAATGTATTCCATTAAACCTTTTAACTGCATATGGAACTCCTGTTGAAACTATTCTTGCAGCTTCTCTATTTAACTGATGTGCTGTTATCAATGATATTCCTTTTGATTTATTATAATTGCACATCTTACTAAAAAGATCTTTAATCAATAAATGATTTTGAGTATTTGTACTTGAAAAATTAACACCTGAATCATTTCTTAAATTCATACACTGAAGATAATCAATAATAGACATAAAAATTCGATATCCTGCTCTTTCATATGATTCAATAAGTTCAACATAATCATTATATCCAAATGTTTCTGGAAGATATCTCTCAATTACAAATGTATAATCATTTTTCTCAAAATATTTATAAATAAAATCTACAATTTCATTATCAGTCATTGTATCTGGTGGAGGTTGTTCAGATATAATCTGATATAATTTTTCAAACCACCAAATCATATTTTCAAATGCTTCGTTTTCTAATGTAATGAATAAGATCATTGGTTTTTTATTATTTATAGATTTTGGTACTGTATTATAATGAACAGCCCATTTTGCAAATGACATTAGCATACCAGATTTATATTGATGTGGAAGACCACAAAACACAGAAGATTCTCCTAAAGTAGGTCCGTTTCTTTTACCATACATTTTATTTAAACCTTGAAGACCTGTTTTAAAACAGAAATCTATTTTACGTTCTTTATATTTAGCAAATGCATCCACAATATCTTTTCTATTATCAAAATTTATTCGTTCTATAAATTTTGTTTTATTTACATCAACAATTTTTAAACTTTCTTTCAGATCATTAATTGTTGTTAATATATTTGCTAAATGATTTTTTTGAGTAAGTACATTTTCAGTTTTACTAGATTCTTTTAAACTTGCATACATTTTACTTACAAAACGATTACATTTTGTCCATAAAATAAAATTACGAATTCGTTGAATTGAATTTAACAATGTATTTGCAGACATTTCATTAGTAAGTATAGTTTCTAAACTTTCTCTAAGATCATCATTTGTTTTTAAAACAGGATCAGCTTTTCTTTTCTGATATAATGCTAAAATATCTGCTTTATTATCTTTAAATGTTAAATCTATTTCTCTTATTTCATTTATTAAACTTATAAGAAAAAGAACAGAACTTTCATCTCGTATTGAAAATCTATTTTCATTAAAGATATCAATAACCTCATCAATCATGATTAATGTATCTTCTGTTTTATTTTGTATTAAAATCATTAATAAATCAAGAAATATTTTATAGTTTAATACCATTTATAAAGTTTCTCCTTGATTAATTTGTTAAAATCATATAGAACAGAAATCTTTTTACATATAATAATGTAAGTATATTTTTTTTAAAATAAAAGGGAGATAAAATATGGCAGGATTTAATAATTTATTTTTAGTTTATGAGGAAAATAATACTAATGCAGAAATAAATTATTCATTTCGAAATAAAAAATTAGATTTTGAAACAATTAGTATTTATTCTCTTTTTACTTTATATTTAACTGCTTATGAAAAATTCATTGGAAGTTATAAATCAATGATCTTATTTCGTAAATTTATTCAAACAACTAATGTGTTAATAGATAAATTTATTGAATCAAATACAGGTCCACAAAAAACCGTAATAACGCAATTTAGAGATACATTATTAAATTTACAAAATGAAAATAAAATTAAATCAACAATTAATATTAATGATTTTTCAATGTTAATGGGAAACTACGAAATAGATAATATATTAAACAAATTTTATATTCCTTTTTTAACTATACTAGAAAACAATAAACCAGACACTGAACCAAACATATTAATGGTAAATCCTGTTATCGTTAATATATCATCTTTACAAGATACAGATGATATAGTTGTTATATTTAAAAAAATGAATGGAATATTTGTTGATAATAAAGACAATATAATAAGTAAAGATATTCTAAAAAAATATATTTCTGGTTTTGTTTTAAAATTTTCAGACAATAATCTTTTTAATGAATTAAATTCCTTTTTTTTAAATTTTAGAATAAATTATATGCCAGATATTAGAAATAATATAGGTTTATTGAAATTCACGATATTTGATGTTTTCTCTTTCATTACAAGTGGAAATAATCTCATTGATTTAAATAAAATTAATATCACTGGTTTATCTATTTTAAAGAATTTTTTAGAAAATAATAAGATTTCGAAAAATAAATTATTAAATACTATAAATAAATATTCAAATGTTACCCAAAAAAATATTTATTATTTATTAGAAATATTATTTAACCCTTCACTTTCTAATAGCGCACCATCTACGGCATTGGAAGGTGTTGAAGATGATAATACCGATGATGATAATACAGATGATGATAATACAGATGATGATAATACTGATAATGATAATACCGATGATGATAATACCGATGATGATAACACTGATGATGATAAAAAAGAAGAAAATAAAAAAGTGCCACCATCACCTATTGGATTGAAGATTGAATTAGCTGAAGATGATGAAACACTTGAAGATTTTCTTTTTAAGAAAAATGTATATAATCAATTAAAACAATATTTACATGATGATAAAATAAAAAATGCTGATAAAACTTTATTAAAAGTTATTTTAAATCAATGGTTATTTATGTTAAATACAAAAACAGTTAAAAAAATAGAAAAAACTTTTTCAACATTATATTCAATAGAAAATGCATAAAAATCTAATATTATACTATGAGATACTTTTTATGTATTTTTTTATGTAAGACTATGTAATTAGATTTAAAATATTAAACATAGTACTTAAAAGCTGTAATATAATAAACTTTAAAGGAGAAAGAAAAAAATGGCATCACAAAACAAAGCTTATGAACAATTTATTGAACAGTTAAATGCTTCTGGCCTTGATTATGAAGTTGAAACTCTTAATAATGTAAGTCCTGAAGATAAAACACATATCGGTTCTGTTTATTCAAATGTCTGTGACTTTTTAGATTCTTCAAATCTAATTCCGCAAACTGCGTATGAATCACTAACTATGTTTGATAAGTGTGTTCCTGCATTTAATAAAGATGTAACAGTAATGGATATTGGTGTTGAAGGTATTCTTGACCTTTGCAAAGCTTGTAAGATTGAACCAAAGTATTATAGTCAAGCTGTTGAAGCTGTTGGACATTGTATTGCAAAATATGGAAGTGAAGGTCGGGTTATGTCAGAACATTTTGAAATGCATCCGAACCTTAATAAACTTTCAGGTGATATGAAAGAACTTAGTACTATGTTTTCTACTCAGGCTATCTCGAATATTTCGTCTGATGCAGAAGCCGCTATGGAAGCATTTGGTAAAGATATTGATAAAACTATTGTTGATGCAAAAGTAGCTGTTGCTATTACACTTCTACGATTTCATCGATCAGTTCTTTCTAGAATGATTCCTAATCGTCCTGAAGATCAGAATTTTGTTCTTTTTAATGTTGATAATTTAGAAATGTATGATTTGAACAAGTCTCGTGATGCTTCAAGTGAAGAGCGTTATCATGGTTCTCATCGTGTTCCGTTTATCGATTTGTATCGTGATCCGTCTCCAGCAAACACTACTACAAAACCAATTGTTCTTTTAACCGCAAATGATGATCCTGGAAATCCTTCACTGTATGCTGAAAATCAGCCATTGTTTGGTAAAACAATAAATATGTTTGATTATTCTTTACAACCTGGTGTACTCGGATATTCCCATGTCGATTACACTGATCTTGTAAGTGAAGGTGCAAAGATTAAAAATATTATTATTAAAGTTACTGATGGTACAACTACTGAGTATATTGTTGTTCCGGTTTCTTCACATGGTGGAAGCCGTTTTGTCATGAGTAATAATAGTAAAGATAGTGGTGATCGTGTTGCGAATCTTCGTGATTATACTATTTTAAACAATACTACTGTTATTTCTACTGGCGTTGCAACAACATTACTGGCTGGTCTTTCTGCTGATGCTTTTATTAAAGTTGATTATAATGTTCAAGGTTCTTTGAATTTAAAGACATCTGATGTCAGTGTTCTTTGCGCTATAGATACAGCATTGAAAACTCAAAGTGGTTCTGCTCCCATTGCAGGTGATACTACTATTTTTACAGGTCTTACTATTACACCTGTTGCATGGGAACCAGATGCTCGTTTCAATGAAGAGAACATTAGAAAAACTACTAAAGCAATGCGGATCATGACTCGTACTTTCGGTTATGAAATTCCTGGAAATGCAAGTGTTATTGCTCAGTATTCAATAGCTCAAAGTCGTCCTGAAACAGTTATTGATGCTATTACTAAATTAATTAATATCGGACTTGATGATCGTGGTATTAAATTATTTTTGGATGCTATTGATACGATTTATGATCGTCTACAGACTGAAAAAGCATATGGTGATACAGTTGACTACACCAACAAAGTTATGAATGATTTTGTTGCTGGTCATCAGGTATATCCTGCTATTTATCGTGATTCTTTTGATGTTGCATCTCATCTTACTAACATCAGAACTGGTGATATTTGGGGTGACTTAAAAACAACTATTGAAAAGACTTTACTTGAGATTCTTACCCGTATTTATCAGGAATCTTTCTATACTCAGGCTCTTGATCCGGGTGAAAAGCCTACATTTAACGTTCTTACATCTGGATATATTTTGAGTTCTCTTCTGGCAGTTCCTCATTATCATACAGAACTTGATAATAAAGTTGCTAATGTTCCTAATGATGGAAAAACTGAATATCGTCGAGTTTTGCCTGATGGAACTATTTTGAATGTTATGACTACTACGTTTAATTATATGACTGATAAAATGATTATTATTCCTAATCGTCCAACTAAAACAAAAGATCCTTTGAACTTTGCTCAGAATGTTGATCGTGGAACTTTTGTTGCTCAGGTAACTCCTTATGTTGAAGGTGCAATTAGCAAACAGGTTGTTGCGAATGCTCGTCAATTCCCGATTATTACTTGTCCTGTTGGAATTCTTCTTCAGATAACCAATCTTAGTGCTATTTTTGATGGTGCTGGAAGTCTTGGTATTTAAGAGATAAAAAATAAAAATATAATATTGATGATCCTACTCTACAGATGAAATGTCTGTAGAGTAGGATCTTTTTATCATTAATAATCAAGATTATCATTGATGATTGGACATTATAGGGTCTTTTGCTTCACTGAAAACTTTATCTTTCAATGAAGCAAATTTATCTACTGCAATATCATGGTATAAATTATTATTATATTTTACTCTGATATAACCACAATCAGAATTGAATGTTGTTACAGCACTCAATTCACCATCTAATTCACGAATAATGGTCATTCCTAATTCAAATGGAAATATCTTTCTAAAAAATATTTCCATTTTGATTAATTTTCCATAAAAATCTTCTGGAACAACATTAAAGTCTTCTCCATGAGAACTTCTTAATATCATTATTCTCTCTTCCTGAGATAGATAACTCAATATACCTTTATAAATACAAGCATATTTATTAATACCTTCACAACCCTTAAAATAAATACTTCTTTTTTCAGGATTAATAAAAATTTCAGCCTCTTCAGACTCTTCTGGATCACAAATACCGAATGAATTTAATACTTCAGGCTCTACTACTCTTGATAACTTAATTTTCTCAGACATAACATAACCTCCTTATTTTTAATTCTTTTAAAAAATATCTATATTAGCCCAAATGCTATATAGATATCAAGCAAAGAAAGGATCATAATCTTTGCTTAATATAATGATATATAATTAAAATTTATCAAAACTAATAAAAAAAATATTATTTAATGATCCTACTCTACAGACGAAGATGTCTGTAGAGTAGGATCTTTTTATTTTTATTAAAAACAAACTACATCGCCTACTAAGGAAATTATATTTTTGACTTTTTCTTTTTTTTATTGAGGAGGTTTTTATTAGATCCACACAAACCTTAGTAGGCGATGTAGCATGTTAATAAAATATTTATTTTATTTCAAATATCTTTATACAATAATTTAAAATTTCGTTTATTTTATTAACTTTATCATTATCTGGTATATCGCTATTTATTAATTCCATCACGAGTGAAATAGCATCTACTACACCACAATAATATATTTTTTTTATATCCTGTTTATCTGATATTTCTTCTGATTTTAAAGACTTTTTCAGATTTTCTAATGATATTTCAAATTCTTCATATGTCATTTTATTTATATCCATTTTTTCCTTTTTAAATTTTATTTAAAATGTTTAGCGGATATATCTCTACAATAATGATATATACTTATATTTTTTTACTTTTAAATATATGAAATCTCATCCCTCTACTCACCTATCTATTTGGTGAGTAGAGGGATAATGTCCATTACGATGTTAGCATAATGGACTTGAGATTTCAGTAGCAATTGCATAACCGCAAGCAATGGCATCAGCTAAATGTGAGGTCATTGTGTTCATTATAGCATTTTTTCTAAATGATATATGCGGATTATTTATTATCGCACGTTGTATAGTAATCTTATCAGCTTCACCTGACCCCGTTATATTCATTTTTATTGATCGAGGTGCTATCTTGTGAAGTAATTGTTTTCGATGAGATATTACTAATCTTTCAAGAGTATCTAAATAAATAATAAGCGATTTAAATGCTTGTGGCCTTCCTGGGTTTATAAACACATCTTCTGAAGCAAAAATATCAATGTCAAGATTATTAATAAGTTCAGTTATTTGTTTTTCAAATACCATAAATTTTTGTCGTCTTTGATCACATAAATTTGAAAACTCAGATGCATTTTTAATAAAATTATTTAAATCTATAGTTTCGCCTTTTATTACTGTAAATTTATTTTTTGATCTGGTATAAGAGCTATATGCATATGCATAAATAGCTCCTAAATCGAAAGATAAAATCTTAATATCACTTTTAATAGATGACATTCATTTTACCTCACAAATGGAAGAATTTCATTGTTTAATCGATCAATATTCATTCCTTTACTAATACTTAATCTTATAAGATGAAGTGCTGCTGCTGAAACTCCAGGATGCCACAAATCTGATACATCAATTGAATCTATAAGACCATTTCTAATTTCAACCATAATTTCAGCAGGAATTTCTACTTTATTATATTTTCGAACATCAACTTTCTTTTCAAGACCAATACGAATAGCTCGAATTTGATCTGCATTCATTTTAGGATCAATAAATGGTAAAATATTTACATTATTTTTTAAACTAAATCGAATCTCTCTCATATGAGATGCAGGAATATTAATATTAGCAAATTTATCAATATCAAGATTATCAGCTAAACCAAGCCTAATCTGTTGAAGCTGAGAAGCAGAATAACCTTCATTAACAAAAAATGATATATCAATGTTATTTTTTAATGCAATTCTCATTTCACGCATAACATCAGCAGGAATATAATATTTAGCATACCTATAAACATCAACTCCTTGATTAATACCAATAACTATTTCTTTAAACTGCTCCTCATCGAATTTTTTACCTTTAAAAATTCGTTTAATTTTATCTTTTAATTTCATTTTGAATTAGCCCCTTTTAATTTTAAATCGATTAATTTTTCCATTTCCATGTAAGATGGAAGATTAAAGAATTTTTTACAAATATAAACAGAATTTTCTCTAATAGATATTAAGCATGAAAACAAATCATGAATGTCTTCTTGAAAAAAGTTTTCAATAGCAACAACAGTAAATAATGTTGTACTTCTTGATATATTTAATACAATTTGAATAACTGGATAAATGGATGAAAAATCTAGATCATTTACAAAAAAATGTGCAAATGTTTCAACACTCAACATTTCTTTTATTAATTTTAATCCTGAACCAAAAGAACCTTCTGGTTTTAATACTGCTCCTCCTGAATTTTCTGATTCATTTTTTTTCTTTTTCATATAATATTCTCCTTTCCTTTATTATGCTATAAATTTTAATGGATCTTCATAGGAAACTGATGAAGGAATCATACCTTTTTTCATCAACGCATTATAAAGTTTATTTGTTGTAACTACTGTTCTATAAGAAAATGATCCAACTGGAGTTTCTCCAGAATAAATAACCATCTGAGTCATATCTTGATTTTTCCATTCGAGTAATTGTAATCCAATAACATCAAACATGTTATATAAAATATATTCTTTAAAACGTTGAGTTTGCATAACGTAATGACTACCTTCATCACCTAATGTTTTTTTACCTGTATCAATATAATCTTTAAGTACTGAATCAAGTGTATAACTTGTTCTGAATTTAGATGTTCGTCTACATTGTGAGAATAGTCCCATTGAATCAATAAATTGACTATATCCAGGAGCTGTTAACCAATGCCATTTCAATGTCATATGAGATACTTTTGAATTATCTTGACGATAATAAAAAGTTCTACAATCATTAGGAACTTCTGGATGAACAAAAATATCTTTAGGATTTAATCCATGAGCTTTAATCCTATTGATAATGTATGGAATATCAAAATTCATATTCCATATACCAATGAAATCTGTTTTATTCTCAAATATACGAGCCATTATCCATTTTATTAAATCCATCTCGTTAGTTGATTCAAATAATTCAAATGTAAATCCATATTGATTAATATATTTTTTATATTCAATTTTAGCAACACGCATTACTTCATTTAGATCAAATGGAACACGATTTCCATTCGCATCAGTTTCAAACATATATTGTTTAGCAATTGCTGTATATACTTTATTCTCATGAGTATATGAAATAAGGATAATATTTTTATTCTCAATCGATGTTTCAATATCAAGAAATCCAGTTCTTAATTTAAGTCTATTAAGTCCATATTTATTTAAAAACCGCATTTTAATCAATGCTTCTATCTTTATATCAGCACCATACACATATGGGCTTTTACATAATGCTCTAATATCATTTCTTTTTGAATAAACTCCAAGTACTTCACTTAATTTTTGAGGAAGTTCATAATTATAACAATCATATCTATCAAGTTCAGTAAGTGGTGCAACTTCTTTTTTAAATTTATGAGTTCTAAATTTAGGTTTAGTTACATAGAATGAGCGTTTTGGATTTTTAATGATTTTTAATTTAGGTGTAATTGCATTTGTATCATGATCTATTTCAGATATTCGTATAATAACATTTTCTCCATCAAATGTTTTCACTACACAACTATGTAAAAAAATCTCATCATGTGGCATACACTATTCTCCTTTTTTAATATATTTAATTTAATCCCTATGAGATAATGTATAATTATAAAAAAATAAATAAAAAATAAAAATTAGAGCAAGAGAAGAGATTCATAATCTCTTCTCTTGCTATTTTACAATATATTAAAATCTCTATGCAGCTTTCAATGTTTTAGGCTTCTTATTAAAAGCTTTTTCAATCTCTTCCTCACATTGTTTAAGAATCTCTTTATCAAGCAAAGTTTTAGACCGTGTTTTGACAGATACGCTTCCATATTTCTTAATCTTTTCACCGGTTCGAGGATTGCAACCCTCATAAACTGCTGAGTGTTCTACATCAATCCTACCACCATCAGTTCTTGTTCTGATTGTAACTTTATTGATACCATTATTAACTATCTGGTCTTTCGATGCCATTATAGCACCATTCACATAATTACTATGTGCATCCGATACTTGTTTTAACACATCTTCTGGAATACCAGCTTGTTTCATGTATTTCCGATAATCGGTTTTGACTACCTGAAATACGGCCTCATCGTCACTTCTGGAAATTTCAGTCATAGTTTCATTAATAAAATCTGCAGCTTTCTTTACTTCTTCACTCATTTCGGTTCTCCTTTTTTCTTTTTTTGTGTTAAATAGTTGTTTGTTTTACGGTCTATAAGTTATTCCTTTAAAATAAAAATTAATTCAAAGGAATCTTTTATGTAACCCTCCTTTTTTATATTAATATTCTATTTCACATACTAATAATATATATTTATTTTATTTCATCTTTTAATAGTTTAAAAAATTTAATAATATCACGATTGTTTAATGTTACAAGTTTTATATATCCTGCTACTGGATTAGGAATAGAATTAGTAGCTGGATTATTTGTACTTATAATGTAATCACATGTTTCAGCAAATTTATATAAATCATTATCTAAAGAATTACAAAAACTAACAATTGAACTTTCATATATATAAGGTATACCACATAATCTAAAGAATTGATTAAGATTAAGATTATAAAAACTATTAAGAAATAATGCACATTCTTGTTTATTTTTTTCACTATCAAAGAAATTCAAATCATAATCAGCTTTTATTCTTCTAACAAGCTGAGAAATATCAAATTGAAATTTATTAGAAGAAAAATTAAGATCATTTAATAAATTAATTACATAATTAATGAGATCATCTGTAAATGCTATATTTGTTATTTTCATTTTATTATAAATAGCTTGACGATGATTCTTCATATCAATACATTTTATATTTACACAATGAAAAGATATTTCATTATTAGAATTAATTCGATATAAATAATTTCCACATAATGGACAAAAATTACTATTATCATTATCAGCTATTACAATTGACATTAATTTATCAATAACTTTTTTTGCAATTTTTTGTTTATTATACGATTTTTTAATTTGAACTTCAAATAAATTAATATAAAAAAAATGTTTATTATAATCTACTTTAAACCCATACTGATCATTTGGACCACCATTTACATCAGATACATACAAATATAAATAAATACGACCATCTATGTCATCCTTAAAAGGAAGAATATTATCTATTCTAAAATATTTTGTCAGATTGTTTGCCATATTAAAAACTCCTTATATTTATTTTTTTATTTATCTTTCAATTAATAACGATTTATGTATTCAACTCATATTTATAATAAACTTGTATTAAAAAAAATAAATTAGAGTTATCTAATAGTTAAATACATAATAAACTAAAGGAGAACTCTATATGAAAATAAAAGATTTGGAATTATTTTTATTTAAAAAATTTCAAATAAATGAAATAAAAAAATTCTCTATGGAAGTGAAAAATAGAATACAAATAATTATTGGTACAAATGGAAGTGGTAAAACATCATTATTAAATGAATTATTTCCATATGTACTTAATAAAAATTTATTTGAAAAAGATGGATATAAATATTTAACTATTGAAATGAACAATTGTATTTATAAATTAGGATATCGAAGAGTTAAAAATAAAAAAGAACATAGTTTTTTAAAAGATGAAGAAGAATTAAATACAAATAAATCATATAATCTCCAATTAGAACTTATACAAAAACACCTCAATATAACTCCATTGATAAAAGAAATATTAACTTGTAATATCAATTTTGCTGAGACACTTCCTTCTCAGAGAAAACAATTATTTACAAATCTTAATCCTATCGACACTTCGATCATCGAAGAAAAACTTAAAAATACACGAGCAATATTAAATAAAATTAAAAATAACTTAAGTATGCTTTATACTAGAAAAGCATCACTTCAACAAGAACAACTTAAACCTGAAGAAATTAATCAATATATAAAACAACGAAAATTCCTTGAACATAAAGAAACAAAATTACTTGTATGGATAACAAAAATATCAACAATAATTGAACAATTAGAAAAAGATATTGTTGAGAAAGTTTCTTTTTCTGAAGATGATCTTAAAGCTTATATAAAAGATATATACATTAATATGCATAAATATTATTCATTAGATCATAAAGATATTGATTATAAAATAAGAAATTCAAATAATACAATCATTACTCTAAAAAAAGAAAATGAAGATATTGTAAATAAAGTAACAGACATAAATAATAAAATAGATGAAAAAGAAAAAATTTTATTATCTAAAGAAAATATTAATATTCAATCATTAGAACTTAAAATAGATACATTATTAAAAGAAAAAAAGGAACTAGAAAAAAATAATTTTGATAACATATTTAATCGACATGAGATTAAAATATATCCTGATATAAAATTAAAACTTATTACAAATATTAATAACCTTATTGATTTAATTACAACACCAATACTAAATATTGAAACTTTTAATAAACTAAAAGATAAAAAATTTTATCTTGATAATATAATAAATTCATTAAAAATAAAACTTAGCACATTAAGAAATAAAAAAGAAAATATTAAAAATGAACTAAAAAAATTGATGGATGATTTTGAAGAAAAAGAACTTCCATCACAATGTGATAAATTTAATTGTTATTTATATGCATACTATTCAAAAAATAAACAAAAATTTATAGATGAATTAAAAACAGTAGATAATGAAATAGATAAATATATGAAAAAACTTAAAAAATATAATAAAGCATGTATGAAAATTTCACAAATTTACAATAACAATATTTCATATTATCCAATTATAAAGAATATAAAAGAATTATTAAATAAATTACCTACTTCTAATTTTCTTATTTCACGACAAAGTTTATTAGAATATGCAAATACATATCCAATGAATATTGTTAAATTACTTGATAATCATTTTGAATTAAGTAACAAATATTATCGAAATGAAAAGATCAAAGAAATGTTAATTGATCTTGAAAAAGAATATAAATCTATTAAAGAAAAAAATGCTGTATCTGAAGCATTGTTAAAAAATGATATTTCACTTCTTAAAAAAGAAGCTACTCGGCTTGAAAAAAAATATTCTAATAACATTAAAAAAATCAATAAATCAGAAGATATAATAAATCTTTACTCTAAATATAGTAAAACACTTAATGAATTAAATAAAATAAATGAAAAAATGGAAGCTGTATATAACTATACAGCCATTACTAAATCTATTGAATATTATAATATTTACATTGAAATATTTCAAAAAGAATTAGAAAATGTTCGAGCTGATTTATCAGATATAAGAACAACAATAAGAAATCAAGAATCAATACAAGATCGTTTAAATAAAGAAATTTTAGAACCGATTAAAGATTTAGAAAAAAATAAAGATGATTATATATTAATTGAAAAGGGACTTCATAAACTTTCAATTGAATATATACAATCATTTATAAATAATATCATCATGAATACAAATTTTTTTATTAATAAGATCTTTACATATCCAATGGTTATATCAACTATAGATAATATTGAAGATTTGGATTTTAAATTTAAAGTAATTGTAAATAATGTAACTGTTAATGATATAAAAGAATGTTCATCTGGACAAAAGAAAGTTATCAATCTTTGTTTTTGTTTAGCTTTAATCATTGAATTAAATCTTCAACATTATCCATTTTTTGTTGATGAAGTTGATAAAGCAATGGATAAACAACATAAACAAAATCTATTGGAATTATTTGATTATCTTATTACTGAAAATATCATAAGTCAGCTATTCGCTGCTATCCATATTACACCCGAAACTGAAGGAATAAATGGTGATATTATTGTACTTAATGAAGATAACATTTTATTACCTCCAATATTCAATGAGCATGTAGAAATAAAAAAATAATAAGAGATCAGCCAAGCCTTATCAATGATCTGATAAGGCTTGGCTTTTTCGGGTATGATGACTATGATCTAATCATAGTCATCATGCCCATATTTATCCTCATAATAGTCATTAGAATATTTTCTAATGACTTTCTTAGGAATTGAATATAGAGACTTTTCGTACAAAATACGAAAAGTCTTATAACTCCAGACGAATCTGGAATTATTTGCTAATTTAGGGCAATACTGAGCTATTGCCCAAGAGTCTTTATCCCAATTGAATTTATCGATATCTAGGTGGTCTGGGAACCACCTGGCAATAGCCCATGACAAGTACTTCCACCCTTCTTCATCGAAAGAAGAGGGGTCTATTACCTTTCCCTCTCCTTTTAAAAAAGATCTCCCTTCTGGGAGATTTACAACCTCTCTCTCAACCTGGCGAGTCTCTAATGTAGACTCGCCTTCATAATAAAACACGTCTCCGTCGGTATCTTCCCGACGGACGATGACCCTTGTTATATACTCGTTCCCTTTTGGAAACGAGTAATGCGGTTCTTCAAAACTAATGTAAGTTAATTTTTTAATTTCATAATTTCTCATAATAATTACCTCCTTGATTTTGATCCTTTTAAAATATATCTATATCAGCCCCAATGCTAATATAGATATTAAGCAAGGTAAGGATCATAACCTTGCTTATATCAATGATATATATTTAAAAACTTATCTAAACGCATTAAAAAAAAATAAATAACCAAAATCCAGTCAAACTCTATCAGATCATCGATAGAGTTTGACTGGAAGGTTAATTATATTAATATGGATTATATTTTTTATATTCTTCAATATAATCCGCAACATATCTTCCAATACTCAGAAGATCATTTATGGTCATTTTTTGACCGTGTGGGGAATAACCAATCGTTTGCTTTCCCCACCATCCTGGAAATTTGGAATTATGGATAATTCTTATTAACCCTTTAGATCCAAATAATTTTATACTTTCATCAGCTGAACGACAGTTGATGATTATTCTTTTTGAAGTTTTAAAAAACACTAAAACTACTGGTGCTTCTTTAAACCATTCACGAAATCCATTAACATCTGAATCCTGAATAATTAAAACTTCACGTGAAATTCTTAATCCTCCTTTTTCAAAATCTTCAATAGCTTGTCGATGACGTTCTTTTTCAGCATCAAGATGTGCTTTATAAAAAGGCGCCATCTTTTTGTAGTTAGCTGTAAGAAGATTTTTCCACAACCACACACCTATCTCAAACCCGAAATTATTCGTATTTTGATGGGATGCTATAGCATCCCAAGTAAGAACAATCTCAATTCCATCCATTTTCATAGCCTCTTCCGTGAGACCATTTTTGTTTACAAAATCGATAGTTTTAGCAAGATAAGTATAATCTTGCTGCATTTCTGAATCTTCGTGATTTGGATGGGGAATAATCCCCATTAAAGACGCTGCTGCAAAAGTAACATCAGCAGTTGCAATTCCAGCAACTACAAACCCAACAGCATTTTTACAACTACCAAACAAATTTTTATAAGATCTGAGTGCTGCGCTGTTTGAATTTTCTATATTGTGAATGTATCCTAACTCCATAGAATCAGTGATTGATCCTCTGATTCCATAGTTACAATTAATTGGTACATATCCTCTTTCATGTACCAATTCCCAAGCTTCATTATAATCATTGCATATAATAAAATCCATAACAAACCTCCTCTTTAAAATTTAAATTAATAAGAATATATCTATATCAGCCCCAATGCTAATATAGATATTAGATAAAATCTGGATCAAGACTTTATCTATTGTTATTATATATACTTGAAATTTATCAAAAAAAAATAAATGATTAAAACCCAGTCAAACTCTATCAATGATCTGATAAAGTTTGACTGGGCGGTTAATATTTAAAAGGGAAGAGCTATTACCGTTGCATATCATGGATATGCTTTACAATGACAGCCCCTGCTTTGTCGAGATCGTCTATTGACATCTCGATTCCTCTTGGAGATCCGCCGATGGTCTCCCTTCCCCCCCAACCAGAAGGCTGGAGTTTCGGAAGGACATTTTTCAAACCTCCCTTACCAAGAAGACGTTCGGCCTCTTCCAGAGACCGAACTCCTAAGGTAATATTTTTACGATCTTTCGTAAGCGCCACAACTATCGGCGCCCGTTCATACCACTCAGGGAATCCAAATACAGTGGATTCCCGAATAGCTAAAACATCTTTCGATAATTGAAGACCTCTCTTGTTGAGGTCTTCAAGCGCCATCTCATGGCGCGCTTTTTCAGCCTCAATTGGTGCCTTCAGAAAAGGTGCCAACTGTGCTGGGTTTCCGAGTAAGAGATTCCGCCACAGGCCTACACCTGTGACGAAACCGAGGTTATCCCGGCTTTGTGTTGTCATGGCGTTCCACGTCATGACAACATCAACATATGGCATACTTTGGACTTCCGTTGGAAGTCCATGAGTATCAATATAATTGATAGTCTCAGCCAATTGGCTGAGATCTTTTTTCATACGTGGATTATCGTTATTTGGATGGGGAATAATCCCCATGAGTGATGCCACAGCGAACGTGGCATCAGCATCAGCGTTTCCGCTGATGACAAAGCCTGGAGCATCGGCACATTCCCCGTAATGATCTCTATACGCTCTGAGGGCTACGCCCTCAAGGTTAGACAACTCATTGTGATGATCCATTTTTAGATCATCAACAATGCTCTTCCCGCCAATGGAACACTCGACGGGAACGAATCCTTTAGAAATTAAGGATTTAATTTCATTTTCGTCGTTTGAAATGATGAATTCTGTCATTTTATCTTCTCCTTTTTATAGTTGATCCAATAAAAATATATCTATATCAGCCCCAATGCTAATACAGATATTAGATAAAATCTGGATCAAGACTTTATCTAATATTATTATATATATTTGAAATTTATCATTTTTTAAAAAATTAATAAATAGCTAAATTCATATCTTTATCTTTATAATTAGGACATTTTTTATCAATGTGTGAAAGAAAATAATCCATATCTTTATTCATCATACATTTATAACCTGAAAGACTTTCATCCCATGGATTTAAATGAAATTCTTTTGTATAATCACATTTGCAATAAATACAATTAATACAATAGATAGGTATATTAATATATTTTTTTCCTTCAATATTTTTGCTTTTATCCATAAATAAATCCTCCCTTTTTAAGATGAATTAAAGTTTTTTATAGATCTTAATCTGATAATATATATCTAAAATTAATTAAAAAAAATAATAAGAGATTAACCAAGCCCTATCAATGATCTGATAGGGCTGGTGAGATATTAATACAGATATGGAAAGAACTCCTCATATCTGTACCAGTAAATTATATTTTTCTTTTCTTTTTCAGAAAAGAAATCAAAAGAAAACTTTTTTCCATTTCCTTTAATAAAATCTAAGATTTTTCTTTCAGGTACTCCATAGTACCTGAGATACTCCTCGACATGATGATTTTTGTAAGGACCACCTCTCCATAAATACGTTATTACATTGCTATTTTGGCAACGTAATAAAAATTCATTCTCTTCCCTTGTTTTAATAAACGTTATTTTATAATCTTCTGGCATAATGAATACCTCCTTAATTTGATCCTTTTAAATAATATCTATATCAGCCCCAATGCTAATATAGATATTAAGCAAGGTAAGGATCATAATCTTGCTTATATCAATGATATATACTTATAAACTTATCGAAACGCATTAAAAAAAAAGAAGTTGAATAACCAGGACAAGCCCACGATTGGACTTGCCCCAGCTACCCACCATTGCAATAAAAACTAAACCTATACACCCTATAAAAGAGAGTGCCAGACTGAGAAAATGATCTCAGTCTATAAGATAGTTTTTTATTTTATATCCCGAAGCAAATTATCTTTAAAAACTCCGGTGAGATTTTATTATTCATTTGATCGAATTGA
>Ga0114934_10001027_pt1 | contig 18203 bp, 17 predicted proteins | sample 4SBtaG_2_FD_99695 | JGI IMG/M metagenome (GOLD analysis project Ga0114934, IMG submission 99695) | Deep subsurface microbial communities from Kolumbo volcano to uncover new lineages of life (NeLLi) - 4SBTROV10_white metaG | ecosystem: Environmental > Aquatic > Marine > Volcanic ...
ACGGATTCGCAAAAAGTCCGTCAACCGGCCGGGGCGCTTTGCGCTCCGGCCGGAGGTGGGGGTGGAAGTGTCCGAATTTATTTCGGATGGCGGGGGGAGGAAATTTCCTCCCCCGTCGAGCAAAAAGGCGCTCTGCGCCTTCCAAATAACTCATTCATAATTGGTTGAAATGATGGATAAGTTATTTGCAGATACAGTGGTGATTTCTCACCAAGAAAAGCTTTTTGCGAGTCCGTCAATGAAAATGAAAGCCATGAACTTCGGACGACAACCGGCAATGTCCGGATAATCCTGCCAATGGAGATTTAAATGACCCATAAACGGAACATCTATCTTAAGATGAAACCCCTAAAAGAGGCACGGAACATAATGTTTGACGCCTTTCTGCCGGGTTTAGAGGTTGGTTGTGAAACCATCGCGGTCACGGATGCCGCCGGCCGCGTGCTTGCAAAACCTGTCTTTGCGGCCCTGTCCGCTCCACACTTCAATGCCGCGGCCATGGACGGCATCGCGGTTGCTGCGGAAAAAACCTACGGTGCCGGGGAAACAACACCGAAGCGGCTGGTTCCAGGAAAGGATGCTTTTTTCGTCAACACCGGCCATGCCATGCCTGAAGGAACCAACGCCGTGATCATGATAGAAGACGTTCATGTGAAGGACGATGAATCCATCATCATCGAGGCGCCTGCCTTTCCCTGGCAGTATGTCCGGCGCATAGGCGAAGACATCGTTGCAACACAGCTTCTGTTTCCGCGTTTTCACACATTAACCCCGGCATGCATAGGCGCGCTTATCACGGCCGGCGTATCTGCGGTTTCCGTGATAAGAAAACCCAGGATACTTGTCATTCCCACGGGCTCGGAACTGATAAACGAAATTCCCGCAGCCCCAGATACCCTTGCTCCGGGCCGGGTGATCGAATCCAATTCCCATATGCTTTCGGCCATGATCACTCAGTGCGGTGCTGAATGTCTCCGGCACCCCATCATTCGCGACGATTCCGCCCTTATCCGGGATGCCTTGAAAAACGCTGCATCCGGCTCTTTCGACATGGTCCTGGTAATCGGGGGATCTTCCGCGGGATCCGAAGATTTCGCCCGGAAGGCAATAGATGAGACAGGAAAGGTCCTGGTGCACGGGGTCACCATCATGCCGGGCAAGCCTGTAGTCATAGGAGCCATAGATAAAACACCCGTGTTCGGCATTCCCGGATACCCGGTATCGGCTTTCATAGCCTTTGAACAATTCGTACGGCCACTTATCTATGCGGCCATGCATAAAAAGGAGCCCGAGGGAAAAAACATTTCCGTCACCCTCCCCAGGAAGGTCCCGTCAAGACTCGGGATTGAAGAATTTCTCCGTGTAAAGATTGCAAAGGTGGAAAATCAATTCATTGCAAATCCCCTTCCAAGGGGTGCGGGCACCATTACAAGCATTACCGAGGCGGACGGCATTGTCCGGATAGATGCGAACACAGAAGGCATAGCCGCGGGAGACAGTATTTCAGCAAGGCTTTTAAGAGATATAAGGGACATAGAAAATACGATCATGGCAGTGGGAAGCCATGACAACAGCATAGACATCCTTGCCGACATGCTCAGGGAAAAATCACAAACATACAGGCTGTCTTCGAGTCACGTGGGAAGCATGGGCGGACTTATGGCCGTTAAAAAAGGGATCTGCCACATGGCCGGAACCCACCTTCTGGATACAACAAACGGGACCTACAATATTTCCTATATCAAGCGCCATCTGCCGGATACCAGGGTGCGGCTGGTCCGCCTGGCGGAACGGGAACAGGGCCTGATCGTCGCAAAATCGAACCCCAAAAAAATAGGCGGGATCAGGGATCTTGCCAGGCCCGGTGTCACCTTCATCAACCGGCAGAAGGGCTCCGGGACCCGTATACTGTTCGATTACCACCTGAAGCGTGCAGGGATTTCGCCCTCCGATATAACAGGATACGGTGACGAGGAATTTACCCACATGGCCGTGGCGGTTGCCGTCCTTGGAGGAAATGCGGACGCGGGCATGGGAATCTTTGCCGCGGCAAGGGCACTAGGGCTAGATTTCATCCCGGTGGCAAAGGAATCCTATGACCTGTTGATCCCGGAACGATTCTTCGACTTTCCGCCCATCCGAACTCTCCTTGAGATAATCGGGTCGGATGACTTCATCCAGCGAGTAAGCTCTTTGGGAGGTTATCACATGGAAAAAGCAGGAAAAACGATCTGGAGAAATTCCTGATGCCCCACCAGGTGCTTGAACATACAGCCGATCTGCGTGTCCGGATCTTTGCGGACAACCTTGCCGCCCTCTTTTCTGAAGCCGCGGCTGCCATGTATCATCAGATCGTAAGAACCAAATACATTGACGAAAGCCAAAAAACCATATTAAGAGTATCAGGATATGATCTGACCGATCTTATGATCAACTGGCTCCGGGAACTTTTATATTTCTGGACCGGCAGGTCGCTTATCGTTACCGGTACCAGGATCAGGTCATTAAACGACACGATGATTAAGGCAGACATATTCTACGTTCGATTCGATCCGGGCCGGGACATTGTACATAACGACATAAAGGCCGTCACCTTTCACGGCGCAGAGGTGAAAAAAGGGGACAAGGGATTCGAAATAACCGTGATTTTCGATGTCTGAACCGAATAATCACCGCAGGTCATTTTAAAGGCACTTGCCATGAAACAGATTCGTCCGGTACAGACCGGCCCATACACCTGGGAAATAGAAAAACAGGGTTCGATGAACGTGCCTGCCCGGGTTTTTGCAAGCCCGGAAATGATGCAGCAAATCATATCCGATCAGGCCTTGAAACAGCTCGTCAATGTCGCCATGCTCCCGGGCATCGTGAAGGCTGCCATGGCAATGCCCGACATCCATTGGGGATACGGATTTCCTATAGGCGGGGTCGCGGCATTTGATTGTGATTCCGGGATAATTTCTCCGGGCGGGGTCGGTTACGACATCAACTGCGGAGTCAGGCTTGCGGCATTGGGCATCATGGAAGACGAAATCCGGCCCGAGCTCGAACGGATCGTAGATGCTCTTTATGCCGCCATACCCGCCGGCGTGGGTTCCACAGGATCCATACACTTAACCGACAGGGATCTTAAGAAAGTCCTGGAACAGGGTGGAAAATGGGCCGTGGAAAAGGGTTTCGGGGATGAAACAGGATATTTACATGCCGAGGACAATGCTTGCATGCCGAACGCCGACCCGTCGGCCGTGAGCATTCGTGCCCTTGAACGGGGACGGCGGCAGCTCGGGACCCTTGGTTCCGGCAACCATTTCATGGAACTGGGCGTTGTCGAAAAAATCTATCAGCCTGAAATCGCATCTACATACGGACTTTCACAGGGATGCGTCACCATCCTTCTCCACACCGGTTCACGGGGGCTCGGTCACCAGATCTGCGACGACTTTCTTGCAAAAATGGGAAAAATGGTGCATAAAAAAGGACTGAAACTCCCGGACAGGCAGCTTGCCTGTGCCCCGATCCACTCTCCCGTGGGACGAGCCTATTACAACGCCATGGCCTGCGCCGCCAATTTCGCATGGGCCAACAGGCAGATACTCATTCACAAGGCGATCGAGACCCTGATGAGAGTACTGGGTAAAGGCCCGGCAGAAATACGGGCGCATGTTGTCTATGACATCTGCCATAATATCGCAAAAATCGAAAAACACAGGATAAACGGAAACACACGGCTGGTATGCGTTCATCGCAAAGGTGCCACACGGGCTTTTCCGGCCGGGCATGAAAATGTGTGCGAATCATACCGCAAAGTCGGCCAGCCGATTCTGATCCCCGGTGACATGGGAACGGCCTCCTATGTACTTGCCGGAACAGAGCGCGCACTTTCCGAGACTTTCGGGTCCACCTGTCACGGGGCTGGAAGGGTATTGAGCCGCAAGGCAGCCGTTTCAGCGGCCAGGGGCCGGAATCTTGAAGACGAACTCATGAAACACGGGATCCTGGTCCGCTCCACTGGACGGTCCACCCTGGCAGAAGAGATGCCCGATGCATACAAGGATATCGACCAGGTCGTGGACGTGGTCCATGGTGCCGGCATATCCAAAAAGGTGGCCCGGCTCAGGCCCATTGCGGTGGTAAAGGGTTGACGGCATTGCAATTATCTAGTGCCTGCCCGAATTCGTAAATTGCGTGACGATCATCATGACATAGACAGGCTGCTTGTCTTTTCCAGCATTTGAACCTTAAAGAAGACGGACTCGCAAAAAGCTTTTCATGGTGGGAAATCACCACTGTATCAGCAAATAACTCATCAATCATTTCAAACAGTTAAAAATGAGTTATTTGGAATGGGCAGAGCAACTTTTTACGAGATCATCAAAGAAGGAAACGATACAAAAAATCTGCTTTCGATTTCAGACGAAACGAATATGGAGGGAGACGATGAATCCGAATATTTTCAGGGAATATGACATCCGGGCAATCACAGGTAAAGACATTACGGAAGACGAAGTGGAACTGGTCGGCAAGGGTATCGGCACCTACCTGGCATCACACGGCTGCAGGACTGTAAGCCTTGGAAGGGACTGCCGCCTTACTTCCGACCTCTATGCACAGCGGCTTATCGCCGGCCTGACATCCACAGGCTGCGACGTCATCAATATCGGCGTCTGCCCGACCCCGGTACTCTACTTTTCCATCCGCGAGCTGGATGCGGACGGAGGAGTTATGATCACCGCAAGCCACAATCCCCCGGAATATAACGGATTCAAGATATGCCTCGGCCCCGAGTCCATCCATGGCGAAGAAATACAGAAAATCCGGAGGCTCATCGAGGAAAACGACTTCAAATCCGGCCATGGGGAAGTCATGGACGCCGATGTTATTACTCCCTACAAGGATTTTATCATTCAAAACATAAATGTCAAAAAAGGCCTGAAAGTCGGAGTCGATGCCGGCAACGGAACGGCCGGGGTGATCGCACTGCCGGTACTCGAGGCCCTGGGCTGCGATGTCCATGCCATCTATTGTGACATGGACGGAAATTTCCCGAATCACGAAGCCGATCCAACGGTAAGGGAGAACATGGCCGACTTGATCCGGCTCGTTCAAACCGAAAACTTAGATGTTGGAATCGGTTACGACGGAGACGGTGACAGGATCGGCGTCGTGGATGAACAGGGCAGGATCGTCTACGGAGATCAGCTTATGATTATTTTCGCACGGGAAATCCTTTCGAGAAAGCCCGGCGCCAAGTTCATCTCCGAGGTCAAATGCTCGAAAACAATGTATGACGATATCGAAAAACACGGCGGCAGGCCGATCATGTGGAAGACAGGACATTCCCTCATCAAACAGAAGATGAGGGAAGAGAAGGCCGAGCTTGCAGGTGAAATGAGCGGGCACATGTTCTTTGCAGATCGCTATTTCGGATATGACGATGCCATTTATGCATCGTGCCGTCTCATTGAAATTCTGTCCGAAAGCGGCAAGACCATATCCGGTCTCCTAGAGGGGGTTCCCCAGACCGTTTCAACACCTGAAATCCGGGTTGACTGCCCGGATGAAATAAAATTCGAGGTCGTAAATAAAGCCACTGAAGCATTCAAAAAATCATATGAGGTCATCGACATCGACGGCGCACGTATCGTGTTTGACGACGGGTGGGGCCTGGTACGTGCATCAAACACCCAGCCTGCTCTTGTACTCCGGTTTGAGGCATCATCCAAAAAGCGGCTTGACGAGATAAGGTCGATAGTGGAATCCGAAATCGAAAAGATTAAAAAAACTTTCTAAGGCATATGCGGGCATAAAACCAGACCAATCAAAAATTCCGGACAAAGGGAATGACACATGCCAGATACAAATGAAAAAGATAAAAAAACAGAAAAAGGCTCAACAATACTGCCTAAAACAGATTTCAGTATGCTTGTCCTTTCCTTAAACTCATCCGCTCTGGTTTACCTGGGGGCCGAAAACGACCCTGCAACAGGAAGCAGGTCGGTCAACATCAACCTTGCCAAGCAGACAATCGACATTCTTGCAATGCTTGCAGAAAAAACCAAAGGAAACCTTGAAAAAGATGAAGAACGGCTGTTGACAAACGTTTTATATGAACTACGTTTGTTGTATGTAAAGGAAAAAAAAGAAAGCAAGTCCTCCTAGACTCCGGGGGGCTTGATACTGCAATGCCACCAAAAACTAATTAAAATGGAGCAGGTATCATGATGCATGAAATCTTTACTGAAAAAAAAGGCCTTGGCCTTGTTGTCTGTGCAGCTATACTCACCTTTCTTATAATACCCTGCATGGGAAGCGCCTCCAGCGCCGCTGCCGGCTGCAAACCCGGGGATCATGTGGTGATGGTACCCCAAAGCTTCACGCAGCTTGCAAAAAGCGCCGGCCCTGCAGTGGTCAACATCCGAACGGAGAGGACACTGACTTCCCGGATACCGACCTTTACAAATCCCTTTGGAATGCGTGGTCATACCACCCCGTTCGATGATTTTTTCAACCAGTTTTTCGGGAACATGCATCCCAGAAAATTCAAGCAAAAAAGCCTGGGATCCGGCTTTATTATCAGCAAGGACGGCTATATAGTTACAAATAACCACGTTATAAAAAACGCGGACAAGATCAGCGTCAAGTTGAAGAACGGGGATGAATTTGATGGCAAGGTAATCGGCACGGATAAAAACACGGATATCGCCCTGATCAAGATCGATGCAAAACGCGACCTTCCCTATCTCAAACTCGGAGACTCGGACAAACTAGAGACCGGTCAGTGGGTCGTTGCCATAGGAAGCCCCTTTGGACTCGAACAGACCGTAACAGCCGGTATTGTGAGCGCCAAGGGACGCGTTATCGGCGAAGGTCCATACGATGATTTCATCCAGACCGACGCATCCATCAATCCCGGAAACAGCGGCGGTCCTCTCCTCGACATGAGCGGAAATGTAATCGGAATAAATACCGCGATAATTGCCGGAGGAACGGGGATCGGATTTGCGATTCCCTCCAACATGGCAAAAGAGGTGGTCGAGCAGCTCAAAAAATCCGGGCATGTAACCCGCGGCTGGCTGGGGGTTGCCATCCAGGATTTGGACAGCGATCTCAAGGAATATTACAATGTTAAAAATGGCGTGCTCGTAACCGAGGTGTTTTCCGGCGATCCCGCCGACAAGGCCGGTATAAAGGCAAATGATATCATTATTTCAGTAGACGGTAAACCGGTTGATTCTCCGCGTAAACTCTCACGCCTGGTGGCTTCCTTAAAACCGGGCCAAAAAGTAAAAATCGGTATCATCCGGAACGGAAAGAAAAAAACCCTTACAGCAAGGCTTGCAGAGCGAAACGATGATAAGCTGGCATCTGCGGAAAAATCGAACGGCCACATGCCCGAAGATGAGCTTGGAATTCAGGTTTCTGATATCACTCCAGATATACAAAAAAGACTAAACATGGATGATTCCAAGGGGGTGGTGGTGGTAAATGTCGAACCCGACAGCAAGGCCGATAAGGCGGGGCTGAAAAAAGGGGATGTGATCAAGGAAATCAGCCACAAGCAGGTCTCGTCTGTCAAGGATTATAAAGATATCATTGAATCCGCCAAACCGGGGGATGAACTGCAATTCTATGTCCTTCGCGCATTTCAGGGCATAAAAATCATAAAGATCACCCGGTAAACCGGCACGGCCGGACCGATTTTTGCTTAGGCCGCCTCCGTGCATGAAATAGATATTGCAACCATTGATTGTTATTTCGCTTGTATTTTCACGATAAACGCCTGATGAATGGAAATTCACGCACACGCCAAGATCAACCTTTTTCTGCGCATATGCGGTATTCGGCCTGACGGATATCATGAACTGGAGACGCTGATGTGTCCCATCGGCCTTCATGATATTGTCAGGCTTTATTTTAATGCAAAAAATGAGACGGATATCAGCCTAGACGGCAGATATCTTGAAGATGTCCCTGCTGGAAAAGACAACCTGGCAGTCATTGCGGCTGAGCGTTTTTTTGAAGCTGCCGGGATCAGGGGCGGGGTTCATATCAAACTGCTGAAACGGATCCCCCCGGGCGCCGGGCTCGGGGGGGGAAGCGCCGATGCGGCAGCAGTCCTGTGCGGTTTAAACTCGCATTATGACAACTATCTTCCAGAATCGAGGCTCATGGAAATCGCGGCCGGCATCGGCGCGGATATTCCTTTTTTCATTTCCGGGAAACCGGCCATAGCCACCGGTATCGGCGAGAAGCTTTCCTTTTTCCCCGGCCTACCTTTTGCACACGTAGTTCTCGTCTATCCGGGAGTTCCCGTGTCCACGGCCAGGGTATATAAAAATCTCAAAATTAAATTGACAAAAAACAAAATTAGCGTTAAAAATTTTAATTTTGATTTGTCCGGGTCAAAGGGGATCTTTCCGCCTTATGGCGGGAAATGGCTTTACAACGATCTCGAATCAGCGGCCGTTGAAATCTGCCCGGCGGTCCTGAATGCAAAAAAGAAGATTCTTTCCTTCAATCCGGATGGAGCATCCATGACCGGCAGCGGCTCTGCCGTATTCGGACTGTTCAAGGATGAAAATGCCGCGGTCCGTGCCGCTGAATCGATTCGAAAGATCGAAAAATGGTCCGTGTTTTTAACGAGGCTGCTGGTGTAACCCTGTTTTTCACGGATCGTTTTTTAATCAGACTGATCCGCTGATTCCGGGGGATTCTGGGGCGTCGTCAAGCGGTAAGACACAGGATTTTGGTTCCTGCATTCGGAGGTTCGAATCCTCCCGCCCCAGCCAAAAAAAACATCAACTTAAAGCAAATAAACCTAATGAATAAACTTAATGGACCGAGTCACCATGGAAAACGATCTGATTATTTTCACGGGTAATTCAAACCCGAAGCTTTCTTCTGCGATATGCGGGCATGTGGAAAAACCTCTCGGCAGCGCATCGGTAAGCCGTTTCAGCGACGGTGAAATCCAGATTGAAATCAATGATAACGTCAGGTCCCGGGATGTTTTCCTTATCCAGTCGACCTGTCACCCGGTAAACGATAATCTCGTTGAACTGCTCCTGATGATCGACGCCCTTAAGCGCTCGTCGGCAAAAAGGATAACCGCCGTCATCCCCTATTTCGGTTATGCCAGGCAGGATAAAAAGGTCGCACCCAGGGTTCCCATAAGCGCAAAACTGGTCGCAGACCTCATCACCAAAGCCGGAGCCGACCGGATCATCACCATGGATCTTCATGCCGGACAAATCCAGGGATTTTTCGACATACCCGTAGACAATCTTTTTGCCGCGCCGGTTTTAATCGACTATATCCAAGAACATTTCAAGAACGACCTCGTTATCATCTCCCCTGATGCAGGAGGAGTCGAACGTGCCAGGGCATTTGCCAAGCGTTTGAATGCCGGTCTCGCCATTATCGACAAGAGGCGTTCGGCCCCGAACAAAGCGAAGGCCATGGCCGTCATAGGAGACGTCAAGGATAAGACAGTGATTATATTAGACGACATGGTCGATACGGCGGGAACATTGACCGAGGCGGCAAATGCAGTTGCGGCAAAAGGTGCACGTGAGGTCCATGCATGCTGCACGCACCCGGTTCTTTCCGGCCCGGCCATCGATCGGATAAACGGATCGGTGATAAAATCTTTGGTAGTGACCAACACCATACCCATAGACGGGGAAAAACAAAAATGCGATAAGATAAAGGTTCTTTCAATTGCCGATCTTTTCGGGGAAGCGGTAATCCGAAGCCATACCGGCGATTCCGTGACTTCCCTGTTTGTATAACATTGTTTAACAACGTGCATAATCAGAAATGGAGGCGCTCTTTTGAATAATGTAAGCATTAACTCGAAACTGAGGCAGGGCACAGGAAAAGGCTACGCCCGTAAATTGCGCTCTAAGGGACGCATCCCCGCGGTCTTGTACGGGGCAGGCGTTCAAAACCTCAACCTGTCCATCGATGCCCATGATCTCGAATTATTGTTACAGAATGAAAATGCCTTAAGGGGGCTTTTATCCCTTAATATAGAAGACGATCCAACAACGAAAAAGACGGTCATGATACGGGAAATTCAAAGAGACCCGGTCAAAGACAATCTGATTCATATCGATTTCCATGAAATAAGTATGAATAAGAAAATCACGGCAACTGTGCCGGTCGTGACCACAGGGGTCTGCAAGGGCGTGGAAGAAGGCGGAACCCTCCAGATCATCCGCCGGGAACTCGAAATCGAATGCCTGCCCAAAGATATTCCGGATCATATCGAAATAGACATCACCCAACTCGAAATCGGAGATTCAATCCACGTGGAGGAGATCCCTCTGCCCGGTGAAATAGAAATCCCCCATGAAAGCAATTTCACGGTTTTGACCATTGTAAGCCCCAGAAAGGAAGAAACCGCAGCAGTTGAAGAGGAAGCCGGGGAAGGAGAAGGAGGGGCGGAAGAGGCCGAATCTGCCGCCGATGATGCAGAATAAAAACAGTTTTGACGGACTTGCAAAAAGCTCTTCATGAAGAGCAATCACCACTGTATCAGCAAATAACTCGTCAATCATTTCAAATGGTTGTAAACGACTTATTTGGAAGTTCGTCAACCGGCCGAGCGCGAATAAGCGCCGGCCGGAGGGAGGGGAGGAAGTATCGAATTTATTTCGGATGGCGGGGGAGGAAATTTCCTCCCCCGTCGAATAAAAAGGCGCAAAGCGACTTTTTGCGAGATCATCAATTTTGATGAAAATGGATGTAAAAATGAAATGCCTGATCCTGGGCTGAGGCTTATCGCCGGGCTCGGCAACCCCGGGTCTCAATATGCAAACACACGCCACAATATCGGGTTTATGACGGCTGACCGGATCGCTGAAAATCACGGGATCCTGATCAACCGAAGCAAGTTTAAAACAATCTATGGAAAAGGCCGTATCGGCGGTAAAACCATACTGCTTGCAAAGCCCATGGCATACATGAACCAGAGCGGGCCGCCCTTAAAAAGTTTATCGGAATATTTTAAAGTTATACCCGAACAGATTCTCGTCATTCATGATGATATCGACATAGAACTTGGGAAAATCAAAATCAAATCCAAGGGGGGACATGGCGGGCATAATGGTGTAAGATCGATAATCGAGGCATTTGGGACAAATTACTTTCCGAGGATACGGATCGGAATCGGCCGCCCAAACCGAGAAAAAGAGGTCATCGATCATGTTCTGGGTAGAATCCGGCCGGATGAGGTATTGATTTACAAACAGGCCGTCGAAAGGGCCGCCGAGGCGGCCGCCTTGATCGCGGAATCCGGCGTCATATGCGCAATGAACCGTTTCAACGGAGTATGATGTTTATATTGAGGAATTATTCTTTATTAACCTTTTTGTTAAGGGAGGCATTATGAACGCATTATTTTCTAACATCCCGTTGACATGTACGATCGTAGGTGTCATCGGCATTCTCTACTCGTTGATCACGTCGGTCTTCATCAAAAGCGCTCCGAAGGGAAACGAGAAGATGCAGGAAATCGCTGCCGCGATCCAGGAAGGATCCATTGCGTACCTGAACCGCCAGATGAAAAGCATGGGTATCGTCGGTGGCATCATCTTCATTATCATCTACCTCTCACTCGGCCATGTCTATGCAATTGGTTTCGCTGTGGGCGCCATTGCATCTTACCTGGCAGGGTATATCGGCATGAGGGTATCGGTGCTTGCCAACGTCCGTGTCGCGGAAGCAGCCAAGGGAGGTCTGGCAAATGCCCTGCGCATGGCATTCCGTGGCGGTTCCGTCACTGGTATGCTTGTGGCCGGTCTCGCCCTGACGGCGATCGCAGGTTATTACACGATTGTTCGCGATGTCGGTCCCCTGATCGCACTCGGTTTTGGTGGAAGCCTGATCTCCATCTTCGCACGGCTCGGGGGCGGTATCTTCACCAAAGGCGCAGATGTGGGCGCAGACCTCGTGGGCAAGGTTGAAGCCGGAATCCCTGAAGACGATCCGAGAAACCCGGCAACCATTGCGGACAACGTCGGAGACAACGTCGGGGACTGTGCAGGTATGGCAGCAGACCTTTTTGAGACCTACGCGGTCACGGTTAGCGCGGCAATGGTTCTGGGCAGCCTTATCTTCAAAGGCTCCCAGGCAGTCATCCTCTTTCCGCTGGTTCTTGGCGCCATTTCAATTCTCGCTTCCATCGTTGCTACCGCATTTGTACGCCTGGGCAAAAATGAATACATCATGGGCGCCCTGTACAAGGGAATGTTCGGGGCAGCGATTCTTGCGGCAATTGCTTTTTACTTTGCGACCATCAAAATGATGGGCGGCATCAAGGAAATTTCTGCCATAAACATCTATTTTTCCGCTCTTGTGGGACTTTTCCTGACGGTTTTGATCGTTATTATCACGGAATACTATACAGGTATTTACCCGCCCGTTAAGAAAATCGCCGATGCATCTACTACAGGACATGCCACGAATATCATTGCTGGTCTCGGAATCAGCATGCAGTCAACTGCAGCTCCGGTTCTAGTCATCTGCCTTGCCATCGGTCTTGCCAACTATTTCGCAGGCCTCTATGGCATTGCCATCGCCGCGGTTGCCATGCTTTCCATGACCGGAATGGTCATTTCCATTGACGCTTACGGTCCGATCACGGATAATGCCGGCGGCATTGCGGAAATGGCCGAACTCGACGAATCAGTAAGAGCCGTCACCGATCCCCTTGATGCAGTCGGAAACACCACCAAGGCCGTCACCAAGGGCTATGCCATCGGTTCTGCCGGACTTGCAGCCTTGGTCCTTTTCGCGTCATATACCCAGGAGTTCGTGCTTCACGGCAGCACCGGCAAGCTCTTTTTCGACTTAAGCAATACGAAGGTTCTTATCGGCCTTTTCATCGGCGGCCTGCTACCTTATGTTTTTGCATCCATGGCCATGGGCGCCGTGGGCAATGCAGGGTCGGCGGTTGTTGATGAAGTACGGCGTCAGTTCCGTGAAATTGACGGGATCATGGAAGGGAAGGCAAAACCCGATTACGGCGCATGTGTCGATATCGTCACAAGTTTTGCATTAAAGGAAATGATTGTTCCGGCCCTCCTGCCTGTCGTCGCTCCTCTGTTGGTAGGTTTCTTCCTCGGGAAAATCGTCCTTGGCGGGCTCTTGATAGGCAGTATCATTACGGGTCTGTTTGTGGCCATTTCAATGACCACCGGGGGCGCTGCATGGGACAACGCAAAAAAATACATTGAAGACGGGTATTTTGGCGGAAAGGGCAGCGATGCACACAAGGCCGCGGTCACAGGTGATACGGTCGGCGATCCCTATAAGGATACGGCTGGACCGGCCATTAACCCCATGATCAAGATATTAAACGTGGTCGCACTGCTCATGGTTCCCTTTCTCCTCTAATCATGCGATAAAAGATCACGGCAAATTCGTGGAAAGCCGCTTGATAATGCATTCCAATCGAAAATTTGCCGATCTCAGACCTCGCAGGTCATAATCGGGTAGGGGGGCACAAGCCCCCCTACCCTCATCCTTGCGCATACTTCCCCTTACCGCTCAACTTCCGGCCGGCCATAAATCCAATAATACTCTCCATAAGTCGCTCACCATAAATTGAAATGAAAAATGAGCTATTTGCTGATACAGAACTGATTTGTCACTATGAAGAGCTTCCAAATAAGTCGTTTATAACCATTTGAAATAATTTGGGTCAATGTCATTAACTTAAGGATTTTCGGCATTAAAGGCATTTTCCCGATCCGGAAACGGGCGGGGATAAACCCCGCCACTACGGTAAACAACGAAAATTCTGTCAATTGGCGCTTCACAACCATGGAAATATTGAAACACCCGTACATACACACGCACCAATGTAGCGGCGAGGTTTATCCCCGCCGACTTAAGTCAATGGAATTGGCTGACTAGTTATTTTTTCATACAGCGGCGAAAATCATCATGAAAAGCTTCCAAATAAGTCTTTTACAACCATTTGAAATGATTAACGAGTTATTTGCCGATACAGTGGTGATTTGTCACCATGAAAAGCTTTTTACTCTGACAAACAGGTCCCGGCCCGACAAACCAAGCCTTGCTCATGTTCGGTTTGCCGGAAAGTTTGGACTTAAGCACAATCCTTTGCCTGAATTTGCCATAAAGAATATAAATTCAGTCAGATAAACTCTTCTTGCTCAAAAATAAAGCAAGCGTTCTTTTTTTTCTGTTGATTAATTTTCATGCTTATGCTATATTCAATTTTTTAAAGACAAACTTGCCCTTAAATTGAAAGGTGTGGTGATTAAAATGGCACAAAAAGCACAAATTTGTAAAAAAAAAGAAATCGAACGTTTTGAAGTGGGTGACCTTGCGGTTTACCCGGCCCATGGCGTAGGCCGGATCGAATCCATAGAGAGCCGGGCCATCAATGGCGACGAGCACAAATTCTATATCATGAAAATCATAGATAACGGCATGGTGATCATGATACCCACCGCAAATGTCGATTCCGTAGGCTTGAGACCCGTGATATCCGAATCCGAAGTTGAGGAGATTTACGAGGTGCTCAAGGAGAGAAAGGACAACCTGCAGGACAACCAGACCTGGAACCGGCGCTACAAGGAATACATGGACAAACTAAAAACCGGATCCCTTGCCGACGTTGCCGAGGTTTTCAGGGATTTATTTTTGCTGAAAAACACCAAAAATCTTTCTTTTGGCGAGCGTAAGCTGCTTGATACGGCAAAATCCCTCATGCTGAGGGAGATATGCATGGCCAAAGACGCTCCGGAAGAGGTTGTCTGGTCTGAAATCACGAACCTATTCGAGACAGAAAACCAGGATACAAAATAAATCATCCATAGGCATGGTATCGAAAACCTGTCTTGTATAAGCTGTTTGGTTGCACACGGTGGAATTTTTCTATCAATCCATAGACGTTGCTTACGGACCAATACATCGTGTGCCGCTTTCGGTGCATCATTGAGGGAATCTGATAAAGAGCCGGAATTTCAAATTCTTGTTACGGAGCCTGATGCCGGAATGCGGCTGGACCGGTTCGTTTACGAAAAACTTACCAATATATCCCGGTCCGCCGTTGCAAAACAGATAACATGCGGGCATATCCTGGTGGACAATAAGGCCCGCAAACCATCTTTCCGGGTTTCTCAGGGCCAGGAAGTCAGGGGAACATTTCCGCCTGCCCGAGACACCCGGGACCTTGAAGCACAACCTGTCGATTTCAAAGTTATTTACAAAGACTCTGCGATCATCGTCATCAGCAAACCGCCCGGCCTGGTGGTCCATCCCGGCGCCGGTAATCCCGGTGCCACCCTTGCAAACGGACTGCTATACCGATTCCCGGAGCTTCGCTGCGTGGGAACAGATGCCATGAGGCCCGGTATAGTCCACCGGCTCGACAAGGATACGTCCGGCGTCATGGTCATAGCAAGGACTCCCGAAGCTTATGAATTCCTAAACCGCCAGTTTTCCGAAAGACGTCTGCACAAGACCTACCTGGCCTTTGTTTATGGTCTGGTCAAACAGGAAACCGGAAGGATAGACTTACCGATATCAAGGCACCCGGACGAGCGTAAGAAAATGGCCGTCGCACGCGAGGGAAGACATGCCGAGACTGAATGGCGTGTCATCAGGCGGTATGGCTTTGTCACAAAAATGGAATTTAAGCTCTTAACGGGCCGTACCCATCAAATCCGCGTCCATTGCGCGGCCATGCACCACCCGGTCGTAGGCGATCCGCTCTATGGTTTCAGACGGCCTGAAAAGGCATTCCGTCTTGATGCGGCCGTACGCAAAGCCGTAGTAAAAAAGGTCCGGCGTCAACTGCTCCACTCCCACTCGCTTGAATTCCTGCACCCCATTGCAAGGAAATACGTAAAATTCACGGACCCTATGCCGGATGACATGCATGCCTTTGAAGCCATGCTGAAATCTATACAGGGGTGACCGCCCCTCCCCCTGGCGTATCGGACAGGCCTTGTTCGAAATTTCGCACCAACGGGCCGGATTTTATAATATTTTGAAAAATATCAACCCTTCTTTTTCTTCTCTATGGTACACTGCCTTGCTTTATCATCAAATACCATGACGACTTCCTCGTCCTTCTTCTTTTCCGACGCCAGTTTTCCGTATTCCTTCTTGATTCTCTTTACAAAATCCTTTTTCGACTCGCTGTCGGGGTCTTCGCCCATGGCCTTGAGCCGTTCCTGCTGAAGCTTATATAACCTGTCTACGGAATAGATTCCTCTTTTTCCGTTTTCCGCATCTTTTGCATCCTTAGTCTGCGGCGCAGGTGCCGCATTAATGCCTTCCTGCCGCCGCATGTTCTCAGAGCTCTTCCAGAGTTGTTTCCAGGCCCTGGAGGCGTAATAGACCTTCCATTGCAATTTATCCAGCAACATATCGAGCTGCTTTGTCGACACACCCGGCTTGATGGAAAAGGACTGGACCCGGGAGATGAAATCCTCGTGCCGCGGGTGGGGATTATGCTGCCGGTCAGCCAGGTAGGCCCGGATCTTCACATCCATCCGGTCCACCTCACGGAGCATTTCATTTAGCTGCTTTTCAATTCTTATCCGTTCTTCCTTCAAGTCTTTCAAAGTTCTCCTCCCTGCCCCGCCGGTCTGCCGTAATAGAGGTTCATCCGTTTACCGGAACGACCCACCCGTCCGGACCTGGTTTGCGGCCATACTGGATATCCGTCAGTGCATCGAAAAACCGGCGCGCCCAGGGACCCACTTTTCCGTCGGCAATGATCATGGATTTGTTCTTGAAGCGGATTTCCCCGACAGGTGAAATGACAGCCGCCGTACCCGATCCAAAAACCTCTTCAAGACGGCCTGATGCATGGGCCTCCAGCACCTCGTCGATACTGATCCTTCGTTCCTCGACCGGGGCACCCAAACTTTTGGCCAATTGTATGACCGAATCTCTCGTGATCCCCGGGAGAATACTTCCGCTCAGCCTTGGCGTGACGATCCGGCCGTCTATCACGAAGAAAATATTCATGGCCCCCACCTCTTCTATATACTTTCGCTCCACCCCGTCGAGCCAGAGGACCTGCGTGTATCCATTCTCCTTGGCCTCACGGCTTGCATAAAGGCTTGCCGCATAATTCCCGGCGGTTTTCACCTCACCCACGCCGCCGGGAACCGCACGCACGTATTTTTCGGTCACCCAGATCCTGACCGGGTCGAATCCCTCCTTGTAATAGGCACCTACCGGCGAAAGAATGATAAAAAACCGGTAGGTATTGGAAACACCCAGCCCGAGAAAGGGATCCGTGGCAATGATGATCGGCCGGATGTAAAGGGATGTCCCCACGGCAGAAGGGACCCATCGGCTTTCGATGCGAAGCAATTGCATCAGGGCCGAAAGCACCTGCTCTTCATCGATTTCCGGTATGCACATCCGCCTGGCCGAACGGTTTAGACGGGCCATGTTTTCCTGAGGACGGAATAACAGGATCTCATCTTCGGCCGATCGGTAAGCCTTCAACCCTTCGAATATGGCCTGTCCATAATGAAGCACCATGGTGGCGGGATCCATCACTATGGGCTGGTAGGGCTCTATGCGGGGATTATACCACCCGTAATCCGGGTTATAGTCCATGTTGAACATGTGATCTGTGAACAGGGTGCCGAATGACAAGGAGGATTCATCCGGCAGGGGTTTTAAATGTTCGGCTTTTGTAATTGATATTTCCATCCAAAAACACTCCGGTTAAAATGTGAACAGACTTCCCGGCATGGCGGGAGTGCAAATATGTTTTTATAATCTGAGCGGTTGCAAAATCAACGAATATTATTAATGCCAAGGGCGGAATATATCAAGAAAAAATATGAAAAGAAACGCAGAATCATGGCCGGTTTTGGAATTTACCCATGCATTCCAAATCAAGTTGCGATGTTTTGCATAATAATACAGATTTGTTCTTGCCGGATTGCTGGCCTGCTGATAAGTTGGCGCCATGAATCTTATTCCAAACAACTCGTTTACAACTGCTTGAAATAATAAACGAGATGTTTGCTGATACAGTGGTGATTTCCCGCCATGAAAAGCTTCCAAACAATTTAATTGTTGACGGACTCGCAAAAAGTCCGTCAACCGGCCGGGGCGCTTTGCGCGCCGGCCGGAGGTGGGGGTGGAACCATCCGAATTTATTTCGGATGGCGGGGGAGGAGAAATCCTCC
>Ga0114934_10001029_pt1 | contig 18190 bp, 13 predicted proteins | sample 4SBtaG_2_FD_99695 | JGI IMG/M metagenome (GOLD analysis project Ga0114934, IMG submission 99695) | Deep subsurface microbial communities from Kolumbo volcano to uncover new lineages of life (NeLLi) - 4SBTROV10_white metaG | ecosystem: Environmental > Aquatic > Marine > Volcanic ...
ACCAGGAAATTTACATCACGCCGAGCATTGGCATCTCTTTGTATCCACGCGATGGCGAGGATGTCATCACTCTGTTGCGCAATGCCGATACCGCCATAGGTGTCGCAAAGTCTCAGGGGCGAAATGGTTTCGCTTTCTACAGTGCTGAGCTCACTACCCAGGCGCTGGATCAACTGCTACTCGAAAGCAGCCTGCGCAAGGCTGTCGCGCGCAATGAACTGCGCTTGCATTTTCAACCCCAGATGGATATTCAAAACGGTCAACTGATCGGTGCAGAAGTGCTGGTACGCTGGCAGCATCCTGAGCTGGGGCTGATTCCACCCGGCAAATTTATTCCACTGGCGGAAGAAACCGGACTGATCATCGATATTGGTGGCTGGGTACTCGAGCATGCCTGCATTCAGGCTCGGCAATGGCTGGATGCCGGGCTGCAGTTCGGCCGTATCGCGGTCAATGTGGCAGGTGCCCAGATTAAAAAACGGCGGATTCTGGAACAGCTGCAAAAAGCGCTCGACGCCAGTGCACTGCCACCCGAGCGGCTCGAACTCGAAGTGACCGAAGGCTTCATCATGGATGAACCCGAAGACAGCATCGAACTGCTGCAAATATTGCGTCGGCAGGGCATCATGCTTTCTATCGATGATTTCGGAACCGGCTATTCATCGCTGTCCTACCTCAAACGCCTGCCTATCCACCAGCTGAAGATCGACCAGTCGTTCGTGCGAGAAATCCCGAATGATGCTGATGATATGGCGATCGTTCAGGCCATCATTGCGCTGGGCAAAAGCCTGCATCTGGAAGTCATCGCCGAAGGCATAGAAACACAACGGCAACAGCAATTTCTGGTCGCAGAAGGCTGCGGCCATGGCCAGGGCTACCTGTTTGCAAAACCGCTGCCAGCGGAAGAATTTGTCGCTTATGTTGAATCGAAAAAACAGCCATCCTGAGAGTCAGCCGGATTTAACCTGATTGGACTGCAAACCCTATGCAACACATCAACTCTGTGGTCAATCGGCAGAGTTTGAACTTCAGTAATTTATCTGAGTCCTATTTATTACCTGAAAAAAAGCGTATGTTGAATTGCCCAGATTACGGATGTTTATGCAGTAAATCTTATTTGGTGTTTCCTGAATTCGTCTGACGGATGTAAAATTCAAGCAGGCTTATGTGCTCAGCATACGTTTTGTCCCCACGACAGGAGTATTGCTGATGGCTTTATCTGACTATCCTGATGACTGGCCGGATATCAATGATGATTTGTATCATCGTTCTGTTAAGTTATTCAGCGCTGTTCGCAACCTACTGAGTGTCAACATAAGATTGCATGCCGACGAACAAGTCCTGCAGGGCGATATTTTTCTGTTTAACCATTTTTCCCGCTTTGAAACCTTTATTCCCCAGTTTTTGATTTTTGAAAAAACTGGAGCTTACAGTTGTGCAATTGCATCTGCCGAATTTTTTAGAGAAGACACGGTATTGTCTCGCTATTTAAGACAAGTCGGTGTGTTTCCTCATAATCACCCAAGATTATTCCCGATATTAGCCAGCCATGTGTTACGCGGCCGCAAAGTCATTATTTTTCCTGAAGGCGGCATGGTAAAAGATCGCCGAGTGATCGATAAAAAAGGTGAATACAGTATTTATTCACGAATCACAGGAGAGAGACGTAAGCAGCACACCGGAGCTGCCATATTGGGACAAGGCGTTGAAATTGCCAAAGTCGCGATTAAAAAAGCATTTGCCGAAGGTAAGGATGATCAGCTGCATGCTTGGAAAACAGCGTTGAAGTTTGAGAATTTAGATGAATTGATGGCTGCAGCGCTGAAGCCTACATTAATTATTCCCTCAAATATTACTTTTTATCCAATCCGGTCATCTGAAAACTTGTTGATTAAAAGCATTGATTTATTCATGGGCGGTATGAGTCTCAGGCAGTCGGAAGAATTATTGATTGAAAGCAATTTTTTGCTTAAAAATACGGATATGGATGTTTCAATGGGGATGTCGATGAATCCTTGTTGTGATTGGAGCAGGCTGACCTATTGGGTAGCTGACAAGGTCGCCCAGGAAATTAAAAATACAGACGATATTTTTGAACTGAAAAAAGCACATGTCGGCTGGTGGGCGCATTTGCTGAGTTATTTGATGACAAGAAATGCGATATGCTCACGTAACCAGTATATGAAACAGATTTATGCCAATACCAGGGTTAATCTGAGCCATCTGGCATCTGTTTTGATAATGGAGTGGGTTGCTAAACAACAATATGTTGTCGAGAAAAAACGATTTTATACGGTACTGTATATTGCGATTAAACGATTGCAGAAAAAAGAAAATATACATTTACATCGAAGTCTTTTAGATCCTGAGGATTATGCTGATCTGCTTTATGGGCATAGCCGACGTTTTGAACAATTTATTTGTTTAGCGAAAGAGGCAGAACTGATAACCGAACAAGATGAATGCTATCAGTTTTTGCCAAAATTATGTGCGGACTACGATTTTGATCAGATTCGCCTGGAAAATCCGATTGCAGTCTATAACAATGAAGTGGCGCCGTTGCGTGTTGTATGGAAAATTATCATAGACGCGGATCGGGATTACACTCATATCAAAGATCAACAACTGGCGGCTTGGAGTTTTGAAGACGAGTGCATGAGCCTGGCTTGCGAGCAGGCGCAATATAGTATTGAAAGCTATGATGCGATCAATATTGAACAATCGGCAATCGTTGACCCATCGCCTTTTTTAATTCAGCCGAACAATGCTAATGGTATTGGTATTTTGCTGATTCATGGTCTGTTGGCCAGTCCAGCCGAGTTACGGGATTATGGTCATTATTTATCTCAGCAAGGCTATACTGTGTTGGGTGTTCGCATAAAAGGCCACGGTACATCACCTTATGCGCTTCGTGATATCAGTTATGAGGAGTGGCTTAAGAGTGTGCGAAGGGGTTTACTTATTCTAAAAGCGCATTGTGCGAAAAACGTTGTAATCGGTTTTTCTACCGGTGGTGCATTAGGATTGAAGCTTGCACATGATTGTCCACAACATATTCAAGCCGTTGTGGCTGTTTCGGTGCCAGTTAAATTTGTCAGCGCCACATTTATGCTGGTGCCTTTGTTACATAACACTAATCAGCTTGTGCAATGGGTTTCTTCATACGAAGGCGTCAAGCCGTTTATTGAAAATGAATCTGAACATCCACAGATCAATTATCGGCATGTTCCTGTCAGAGCTTTATATGAATTAAGGCGTTTGATGCATGATCTGGAGAACGAAGCATCAGAGATTATCACGCCTTCGTTATTGCTTTATGCCGATAAGGATCCGGTAGTGGATCCTGAGGGTGGCACGGTATTGTTTGAAAAACTGGGGGCTGTCGATAAACAGATACATCTGATCAAGGCTGATCGACATGGTATATTGATGGACAACAGCGGTCATATCTGGTCGTTGATTGATGCCTTTTTAGTGCAGCACTGTGATGTTCAGGCCTTAGCTTACGACCAGAAATCTCCCTTCGCAGAACAGGAGTCCCTGTCATGAAAAATGTTGTTATTTCGGCATTTAGTCGATCACCTTTTACACCAGCCCACAAAGGCGCATTAGCGGCCGTCAGGCCCGATGACATAACGGCGCAAGTGATTAAGGCGCTGCTCAAAAAATCGGCCGTTAATCCGGAAGATATTGAAGATTTAATTTTAGGCTGTGCTTTCCCGGAAGCGGAACAAGGACTGAATATGGCTCGCCTTTTAGTCCATTTAGCCGATCTGCCGATCAAAATCGCCGGCGTTACAGTGAACCGGTTTTGTGGGTCATCAATGCAGGCTATTCATATGGCCGCCGGCGCCATTCAGATGAATGCGGGCGAGGTGTTTATTTGTGCCGGTGTTGAGTCGATGAGCAGGATACCGATGGGCGGGTTCAATAGTTTGCCAAATCCTGACTTGTATCAGCGTTTTCCACAAGCTTATATTAGCATGGGTGAGACTGCAGAAAATTTGGCGCATAAATATCACATCAGCCGCAGCGAGCAGGAACAGTTTGCTTATTTAAGTCAGCAAAAAGCGTTACAGGCTGTGCAGCAGGGACGATTTAGTGAGGAAATTGTGCCTGTTTATCCTAAAAAAGGTAAGCCGGTCAGTGCGGATGGCTGTTTACGACCGGATTCAAGCCTGGAAGCAATGGCGGAACTGAAACCGGCTTTTTTGGCGGACGGCAGCGTCACTGCGGCAACCGCTTCGCCATTGACCGATGGGGCTGCCGCCGTTTTAGTGTGTAGTGAAGCGTATGCGGATCGACATCAATTAAACAAACTGGCCCGGATAAAATCCATTGCTGTTTCAGCATGTGAACCTGAAATCATGGGCATCGGTCCGGTGCAGGCGACAAAAAAGGCTTTGCAGCGAGCGGCGTTGTCGTTGCAGGATATCGATTTGGTGGAATTGAACGAGGCGTTTGCAGCACAGAGCCTGGCGGTTTTAAAGGAATTATCGATTGCCAATGACACGCTTAATATTGACGGCGGGGCCATTGCCTTAGGGCATCCATTAGGGGCCACGGGAGTCAGGATAACAGGTAAAGTGGCCAGCCTGTTGCAACGTGAACAAAAACGCTATGCACTGGCGACACAATGTATTGGTGGCGGGCAGGGGATTGCCACTATTCTGGAGGCGGTGTCATGAAAATAGCACGTGTGGCGGTTATTGGTGCCGGGGTGATGGGTAGTGCGATTGCGGCTCAAATTGCCAATGCCGGCGTAGCCGTCGAGTTGCTGGATAGAGTCGATGAGAAGCAGACTGATCGTGATGCAATTGCCCGTGCGGCGATAACCCGGTTGTTAAAGATAAAGCCGGCGCCATTGATGCATCCACGCAATGCTCGATTGATTCGTCCCGGTAATATTGAAGATGATCTGGAGCGTGTGGCGACTGTTGACTGGGTCATTGAAGCGGTGATTGAGGATTTGGCTGTTAAACAGGATTTATACCGTAAACTGAGTGAAATCTGTAAGCCGAAAATATTGATTTCTTCCAATACCTCTACCTTACCCTTAGCGCTTTTAACTGCCGGTCAATCTGAGGCATTTAAAAAGCGTTTCATGATTACGCATTTTTTTAATCCACCACGCTATATGCGTCTTTTGGAGTTGGTGGTTCCTGCTGAAATCGATACCGAATTATTTGACGCTGTAACGCAATTTGCCGATTTGTGTTTAGGGAAAGGCTGTGTGATTTGTAAAGATACGCCGGGGTTTATTGCTAACCGAATCGGTACTTTCTGGATGCAAACGGCCGTGTTACAAGCTATTCAAATGGATGTGCCGGTGCAGCAGGCCGATGCGGTAATGGCGCTTTTTGGCATTCCTAAGACAGGGGTGTTCGGGTTGCTGGATCTGATTGGATTGGATTTGATGCCTCATGTTTTGAAAGGTTTCAAGCAAGCCTTAGCAGCCGATGACAAACTGTACCAAATTGCAGTGCTTCCAGAGCCTGTTCAGAAGATGATCGATAAGGGCTATATCGGCCGAAAAGGCAAAGGCGGGTTTTATCGCTTGCAGCCGGTTGAAAAACAAAAAATCAAACAAGTCATCGATTTGAAAACCGGTGATTATCATGTCGCGGAAAAATTCAAAATTAAAGATGTGACGCATAAAGCCGAAGATCTACGGCATTTTTTAGAAAGCGACCAGCTACTCTCGCGTTATGCCTGGCGGGTATGGGCGGATACCTTTTGTTATGCGGCCAGTCTGATGCCTGAAATTGCAGATAATATTGCTACGGTTGATCGTGCGATGCGGTTGGGTTACAACTGGCGCTTTGGGCCATTTGAATTATTAGACCGATTGGGAGTTCGGTGGTTTGTTGAGCGTTTGCAACAACAGCAGATGCAAGTGCCGGCGTTACTGGCTGATGGCAACGCGTTATATTGTGTCGAAGAAGGTAAACAGCATTTTTTGGGTGCGAAAGGCCGTTATCATCCGCTTCAGCATGCTGCCGGTGTCCTGTTGCTTGAAGACATCAGAATACAGGCTACGCCTATATTGCACAATGCTTCTGCCAGTCTGTGGGATATCGGCGATGGCATTGTGTGTTTTGAAATGCACAGCAAAATGAATACGCTGGATCCCGATAACCTGGGCTTGTTGCAGCAAAGCATTGATAAAGTCGCGCATGAATACCGCGCAATGGTGATCTATAACGAAGCCGAGAATTTTTCTGCAGGCGCAAATCTGACATTACTGACACCAGCCATTCAGGCTGAGGATTGGGATGCGGTCAAGGCGATTATTCACTTGGGGCAAAATAGTTATCGCATGCTTAAATATGCGCCGTTTCCTGTGGTAGGTGCTCCAACGGGTTTGGCATTGGGAGGTGGCTGCGAGATATTGTTGCATTGTGATGCCATTCAGGCACATGCTGAACTGTATATGGGATTGGTTGAGGTCGGTGTTGGGCTTGTTCCGGCTTGGGGAGGCTGCAAGGAGTTGCTGCGGCGTTGGATGAGCTATCCCAAAATAGCGCAAGGCCCTATACCGCTAATTGCCAAGGTATTTGAGTTAATTGGTATGGCCAAGGTATCTCAATCGGCTCAGGAGGCGAGGGATTTTCTGTTTCTGGCGAAATCGGATGGCATTACCATGAATAGGGATCGCTTATTGAGCGATGCTAAATCCAGAGCTATTGAGCTGGCAGAAAAGTATCAGCCGCCCGAGCCAGCGGTATTTTATTTGCCCGGGAAAAGTGGCTGGGCGGCACTCGATATCGCATTGCATAATCTGTATTTGTCCGGCCTGGTGACGGCCTATGATGTCGTCATTGGGCAGCATTTGGCGACAGTTTTAAGCGGTGGCGATACTGATATTATTCAGCCATTGAGTGAACAGGAACTTCTGAATCTGGAGTTGGAGGCTTTTTTGGCTCTGCTGCAAAAATCAGAAACCCTGGCCCGATTGGAGCATCTGCTTAAAACCGGAAAACCTCTTAAAAATTAAACAGGAGGTCTGCGATGACAGGCTTAATATGGGGTGTGACCGGTGTTTTTTTCTCTATTATGATGGCGGTAACGGCGATACCCGGTTTGCGTCGACGATTGCTATCCAAACCATTATTTCTGATTTTGCGCAAAAAAATGCCGCCTGTTTCGAAGACTGAGCGGGAGGCGTTGGAGGCTGGGAATACCTGGTGGGATGCTCAACTTTTTACCGGGAAACCCGATTGGAGCCTTCTGCAAGACTTACCCATTGCGCGATTGACTGATGCCGAGAAAAAGTTCATTGACGGGCCGGTCGAGATCTTATGTGGCATGTTGGATGACTGGGAAATTACGCATGACCGCTTCGATTTACCAACCGAAGTTTGGGATTATGTAAAGCAGAATCAGTTTTTTGGCATGATTATCCCCAAACAGTATGGCGGGTTGGCATTTTCAGAATTTGCCCATTCCCAAGCGGTGATGAAAATTGCCAGCCGCTGCACAACGGCGGCTGTCACGGTGATGGTGCCTAATTCATTGGGGCCGGCCAAGTTGTTGTTAGCGTATGGAACCGAGTCTCAAAAACAATATTATTTGCCGCGCCTGGCACGAGGAGAAGAAATCCCCGCTTTTGCCTTGACAGGCCCCGAGGCAGGAAGCGATGCCGGGGCGATGCGCGACACCGGCGTTGTTTGTTATGGCACACATGAAGGCCGGGAAAAAGTGCTTGGCATCCGCTTAAATTGGGAAAAACGTTACATTACCTTAGGGCCCGTGGCAACTGTCCTGGGATTAGCCTTTAAACTCTATGATCCTGATAATTTGTTGGGGAATATTGAAGACATTGGTATTACACTGGCATTGATTCCGACCGATACCGCCGGTGTCTCGATTGGCAAGCGTCATTATCCATTGGATTCGGCCTTTCAAAATGGCCCGAACTGGGGAAAAGATGTTTTTATTCCCATTGATTGGGTTATTGGCGGTCGAGAACAAGTTGGTAATGGCTGGAAAATGCTGATGCAGTGTCTGGCGACAGGGCGGGCGATTTCATTGCCAGCACTCAGTGTCGGCGCGGCAAAATTTATTTGCCGAAATACCGGGGCTTATGCACGCATCAGAACCCAATTCAAATTGCCGATTGGCGCATTTGAAGGCATTGAAGAAGTTCTGGCCAGGATGGCGGGATTGACCTATTTAATGGATGCAGCAAGGCAGGTTACCTGCGCCGCCTTAGATGATGGCCAAAGACCCGCAGTTATTTCGGCTATCGTTAAATATCATCTGACAGAAAATATGCGCCGCGTTATCAATGACGGTATGGATATTCAAGGCGGATCGGGGATTTGTTTGGGGCCATCGAATTATATTGGTCGATTGTATCAGGTTATTCCTGTGGGTATCACGGTAGAAGGTGCTAATATATTGACTCGCAGCATGATTATTTTTGGTCAGGGGGCAGTGCGCTGCCATCCATTTGTGCTGGCCGAAATGCAAACCTTGATCGAGGCCGATGAGCAAAAAGCCATTGTGGAATTCGATCGATTATGGGTCAAACATGTTCAATTTTTTATCTGCAATTTTGGCCGTGCCAGCTGGCTTGGGTTTAGCCGTGCTTATTTTGTAAAGACACCCGGTGACAAGGTGACTAAGCCCTACTACCGGCAATTGGCTAAACTAACCAGCAGTTTTGCCGTTGCGGCTGACTTTGCCTTATTGATTTTAGGTGGGAAGTTAAAACGCAAGGAAAGAATATCGGCATATTTTGGCGATGTTTTGAGTTATCTGTATTTATGCTCCTGTGTGCTCAAACATTTTGAAAATCAAGGTGCTCAGGAAGAAGACAGCGCTTTATTAACCTGGGCCTGCCAATATAGTCTATGGCAAGCTGAGGAGGCATTATGGAAAGCGCTGGCATTATTGCCGGCTCGAGTGCCGGCAACCATTCTGCGTAGTTTATTGTTTTCAACCGGACGAACCTGCACGGCTCCGGATGAGCATTTGATCAGCGTATTAGCTAAAAAATTGTTGAATGATAATTCAACACGCGAGCGCTTGACTGCCGGTATTTATATTGATCAACGTTCGGATGATTCAAGCGGTCGAATAGAAGTTGCATTTAAGGCCGTTTTACAAGCGGCACCCATTGAGATTAAACTGCGTGAAGCTCGGCGACAAGGTAAGCTGACAGAGCAGGATTGGCTGTTAATGGTGCGTGAAGCATTACAAAAAGGACTGATAACTGAAAAAGAATCTGACATAATTCACGCAGCAGAGATCGCTCGCTCAAAAGCCATTGCGGTTGATGACTTTATGCCTGAACAATGGGTATGACAATCAAATTTTGTCTGATGCTGCATTGAAAAAATCGCAAAAAAGAGACGTTGTTTTTTGTAAGGTAATACGCTGTAAATAAAATACCTATATTGCGCAGGATTTTTGTTCGTATTCAAGACGCAGAAGACGGACAAAAAGACAAGCTGGATGGGGATTTTATGTATTGCGAATTACCTAATATATTGCCTCATTTATAAACAGTCACTTGGGTTTTATATCGGACGGGTGACGCCATGCTGACAACAAAAATAATTTTATGATCCCACTCAGAGATACCGCCCCTTGTAATATTACGCCATATGTGACGCGCGCCATCATGTTAATTTGTATTGTCGTGTTTGTGTGGATGCAGTTTTTGCCACCCGCATGGCAACGCTATTTGATTTATATGTATGGCATGGTGCCCATGCGCTATACCAATCCACAATGGGCTTTAGCTTTTGGTTTGCCGCCGGATGGCCATTTGTCTTTTTTGACCAGCTTGTTTTTGCATGCGGGGTGGTGGCACTTGATTGCAAATATGCTGTTTTTATGGATTTTTGCCGATAATATCGAGTCGGCTATGGGGCATGTACGATTTTTGCTGTTTTATATTCTGACGGGCCTGGTCGCAACCTATGTGCAATGGTGGTATGACCCGAAGATGATTTATCCGGTCGTCGGGGCTTCTGGAGCGATTGCGGGGGTTTTGGGGGCGTATTTTTTTCTGTTTCCCTATGCGCGCGTCATTATTATGATTCCGATTTTGTTTTTTCCGCTGTTGTTTGAGATTCCGGCGATCGCCTTTTTAGGGTTCTGGGTCATCATTCAATTACAAAAAGCCACCACTGCTGCGATGTTTTCCGGTACTGTTGTGCATGAAGCTTTGTGGGCGCATCTAGGTGGTTTTTTGGCAGGTGCGTTATTGCATCCATTGTTTTTGGATCGGAACCGGATTGACAGGGCTGGGCCAGGAATAGAACCCGACGATGATGATATTGAACCTTAGGTAACTCGCAAAAATAACCCACCCCATCTAGCTTGTCTTTTTGTCCGTCTTCTTCGTTGTATAAATAGTTGCGTAGCTTGCTATGCGCCTATTTATACGCCTTGAATACGAACAAAAATCCTGCGCAATATGAGCAATTTATTTACTGCGCGTTACCTAAAACGCGTGTAAAAATTAACCTGTAGGGCAAAATTACTTTATAATACCCGGCTAGCTTCAAACTCAATTCGGGAAAAATATTTCAATGAAAAAAGTCAATATTGCGTTGGTAAGGTTGTTTCAATTTGTCGTTTTTGTGTTGTTTACCTTTATGGTACTCGCTTATTTTGGTGCGATGATTCTCGTTCCTTTGGATGCTGTTGTACTGATGAGTAAATTATTGGGCTTGATTGGCTTAAACACATTGTTTGGTGCGATTATCGCGGTACCTGTCGTCGCTTATCTGGGGATGATGGTCTACAAAACACCCGGGTTGGTTAATCTGGTGATCGAAATTGGCATGGATTTGGTTAACTCAGGTAAAACACGAATTGAAGCGTTTAATAAAATTGTTGAAGATATTCAATAATTTATGTCGGATAAGAAATGGATTTGAAAGGGCTTTCTGTAGAAGGCCTTTTTTTATCCTAAGGATCCGCTAGGCGCTGATATGAAAACAATACGAACGCGTGTTAAGATTTGTGGCTTTACACGGCCTCAAGATGCCGTTTTTGCGGCAGAGGCTGGGGTTGATGCGATAGGATTGGTGTTTTACCCGCAAAGTCCGCGTTATGTCAGCATCGCCCGCGCGCGCGAAATTGTTAGCGTTTTGCCGGCATTTGTTTCGGTAGTGGCTTTGTTTGTGGATGAAAAGCCGGCGCAGATCGAAAAGGTTTTAGACCAGGTTGCCATTGATTGTCTGCAATTTCATGGTCAGGAGCCGGCCGATGTCTGCAGAATTTATAAAAAACCGTATATTAAAGCCATTCGTATGCAGGCACAGACCGATCTTGATACGCTTCAGCAACATTATCACGATGCCTCTGCCTTGTTATTGGATGCCTGGCATCCCGTTGCGCAAGGTGGAACCGGGCATAGCTTTGACTGGCGCATGATTCCCGAACGGCTGACATTGCCGGTGATTCTGGCCGGCGGTTTGACCATTGACAATGCCCGCGAGGCAATCAGGGCCGTCAATCCGTATGCACTGGATGTGAGCAGTGGCGTCGAGATCGAAAAAGGCATCAAAGATGCGGCCAAAATGGCAGCATTTATCCGTAATACCAACCAAGCAAGCATAGAAGAATAATTATGACAGAACATTACAATATGCCGGATGAAAGAGGACATTTTGGGCCTTATGGCGGTATTTTTGTGGCAGAAACATTGATGCCCGCAATCAATGAATTGAATGAGGCCTACCATAAATATAGGCAGGATGCCGAATTTCAGCGTGAACTGGATGCCGATTTGCAGCATTATGTAGGCCGTCCTTCGCCGCTGTATCATGCACAACGCTGGAGCGAGGCCTTGGGTGGCGCACAGATTTACCTGAAACGGGAAGACTTGAATCATACCGGGGCGCATAAGATCAATAATACTGTCGGCCAGGCCTTACTCGCCAAAAGGATGGGCAAGAAACGGATTATTGCCGAAACTGGCGCCGGCCAGCATGGCGTGGCGACGGCGACTGTCGCCGCAAGACTGGGGCTGGAATGCGTGGTTTATATGGGCGCGGTCGATGTTGAGCGGCAGGCCCTGAATGTCTATCGTATGAAATTGCTGGGCGCGACCGTTGTACCGGTTGAATCGGGTTCCAGAACCTTGAAAGATGCTTTAAATGAAGCGCTCAGAGACTGGGTTACCAATATTGATGATACGTTTTATATTATAGGTACCGTCGCCGGCCCTCATCCTTATCCAGCCATGGTCAGGGATTTTCAGGCTGTCATCGGGCGCGAGGCAAAACAACAATGTCAGGAGATGACCGGGCGTTTACCTGATGCCCTGGTGGCGTGTGTCGGCGGCGGCTCAAACGCTATTGGCTTGTTTTATCCGTTTATTGATGATGCGTCCGTAAAAATGTATGGCGTGGAGGCGGCGGGTGATGGTGTCGAAACCGGACACCATTCGGCGCCATTATGCGCTGGAAAACCGGGGGTATTGCACGGCAACCGGACCTATCTGATGGCCGATGAGGATGGTGAAATTATCGAAACGCATTCCATCTCGGCGGGTCTTGATTATCCCGGTGTGGGGCCAGAACATGCCTGGTTGAAAGATAGCGGCCGGGCCGAGTATGTCAATATTACCGATGATGAAGCCTTGCAAGGCTTTCATGCCTTGACGCGCATGGAAGGCATCATACCCGCATTGGAGTCGAGTCATGCCATGGCTTATGCCATGAAACTGGCGCCGACGATGAGCCCTGAACAAATCATGATTATCAATTTGTCAGGCCGCGGCGATAAAGATATGCACACCATGGCACAAAGAGAGGGGATTAAACTATGAGCCGCTTAGAGCAGCGTTTTGCGGCATTAAATGCCGCAGGCCGGAAAGCCTTGATTCCATTTATTACGGCCGGTGACCCTTATCCGGAGTTTACCGTTCCATTGCTGCATGAGATGGTCAAGGCGGGTGCCGATGTGATAGAGCTCGGTGTACCGTTTTCTGATCCGATGGCCGATGGTCCAGTGATCCAACGCGCGAGCGAACGGGCTTTGGCGCATCATGTTGGCTTGCGAAAAGTACTGGATATGGTGGCCGCATTTCGCCGTGATGATGAGGAAACGCCCATTATCTTGATGGGATATTTGAATCCAATCGAAATTATGGGCTATGAAAACTTTGCCAACGCAGCACAGCGCGTCGGTGTTGACGGCGTTTTGACGGTTGATTTACCGCCGGAAGAAGCAGAAGCGTGTGTTTCGTTGCTAAAAGCACGCAATATTGATCAAATTTTCCTGTTAGCACCGAACAGTGATGCCAAGCGGGTCGAGTTAATGGATAAAGTCGGCAGCGGCTATTTGTATTATGTGTCGTTAAAAGGCGTAACGGGCGCTGGACATCTGAATACCCAGGATGTTGAACAACAACTGGCGATGATCAAGCAGCATACGCGCCTGCCCGTAGGTGTCGGCTTTGGTGTTAAAGATGCCAAAACAGCGAAAATATTGGCTGAAATAGCCGATGGTGTTGTGGTCGGCAGTGCCCTGATCAGCAAGATTGAGGCTAATCTGGATGATCCGGAGCAAGCGCGGTCAGAAATTATCGAACTCTTGTCATCTATGCGTCAAGCCATGGATAGCGGCGCTTAATTCGGAGTGGAAAATGAGTTGGTTTGAAAAATTAGTCCCGTCGATCATCCGCACAGAGGGTAATGAACGAAAAGCCAGTGTTCCTGAAGGGTTGTGGAATAAATGTCCTTCCTGTGATGCGATTCTTTACAATGCAGAGCTGGAAAAAAACTTCAATGTCTGTCCTAAATGCGAATTTCATATGCGCATTCCGGCGCGTGTCCGGCTGGAAATGTTTTTGGATGACGGCGAAAAAGAAGAAATTGCAGCCGGTTTAAAAGCCAGCGATCCCTTAAAATTTAAAGACAGCAAAAAATACAAGGATCGCCTGGCGCAGGCGCAGAAAAAAACCAAGGAAAATGATGCCTTGATCGTCATGAAAGGTACTTTAAAAGGCCAGGGTATCGTTGCCGCCGCATTTGATTTTGGTTTTATGGGTGGTTCGATGGGTGCTGTCGTCGGTGAGAAATTTGTGCGCGGTGTCAACGAAAGCCTGCGCACCGGTTTTCCTTTCATCGTGTTTACCGCCAGTGGTGGTGCACGTATGCAGGAGTCGTTGCATTCCTTGTTTCAGATGAGTAAAACCAGTGCTGCACTGGCGCGCTTGTCGGAAGCCGGTATTCCGTATATTTCATTTATGACCGACCCGACGATGGGGGGTGTTTCTGCCAGTCTGGCCATGCTGGGTGATATCAATGTCGCAGAGCCTAACGCGCTGATTGGTTTTGCCGGCCCACGCGTGATTGAACAAACGGTGCGGGAAAAATTACCGGAAGGTTTTCAGCGCAGTGAATTCTTAATGGAGCATGGGGCGATCGATATGATTGTCGATCGTCGGGAAATGCGTGATACCATCGCCAGTATTTTATCCATGCTGACAACAGTGCAGGTTACATCAACGCAAACGACGGAAACGGCGATAACCGATGCGATGACTGAAGACGAGGTAGAATTGTCTGAAGGCGAAAACCAAGACGTGTGAATATGGCTCGTTTTGATACACTCGCGGCCTGGTTGGCCTGGCAAGAAGGTCTGCACCCCCGAACGATTGATTTAGGGCTTGAGCGGGCGGCGCGTGTATTCAGAAGGCTGAATCCCGGCGGTAAAAAACCGGTTACCCTGACCGTTGCCGGAACCAATGGTAAAGGTTCGAGTATTGCCTTGCTGGAAGCGATGTATCGGGCTCAAGGCTATCGTGTGGGGAGTTATACCTCCCCCCATATTGTGGATTACAATGAGCGTATCCGAATTGATGGTAAGCCCGTTGATGATTCATTGATTTGCCGGTCTTTTGCCCGTATTGATGATGCGCGGCAGGAAACTACGCTCAGTTATTTTGAGTTCAGTACACTGGCCGCTTTGGATATTTTCGCTCAGGCCGAGCTGGATATTCAATTACTGGAAGTCGGCTTGGGCGGAAGACTTGATGCCGTCAATATTGTGGATGCAGACTTGGCATTGGTGACGACCATCTGTATCGATCATGTTGATTGGCTGGGCGAAACCCGGGAGCTAATTGGTCGGGAGAAGGCGGGCATTTTTCGTCCCGGTGTTCCTGTGGTTATCGGTGACAGGCAGCCGCCTGAGTCGTTGCTTGCGGTGGCCGAACAACTTGGTTCTCCGGTTTACCGGATTGGTGTGGACTTTGATTATCAGAAGACAGGAAAAAGCTGGCAATGGCATTTTAACAGGCTAAACAAAGAAGATTTGCCACCTCCCGCCTTGCCGGGTGATCATCAATTTGCCAATGCATCTGCGGTTATGACGGCCGTGACGCGACTTCAGTCTCGGTTATACATCTCTGATGCAGCGATTCGTCAAGGACTGGAACAGGTTGATCTTGCCGGGCGGTTTCAGAAAATTGACGGCGATGTGCCGGTTTTGTTCGATGTCGGGCATAATCCACAGGCGGTGAAGGCATTGCGTGACTATCTGGAACAGCATTTCAAACACACTAAAATTCACGCTTTGTTCGCCATGATGCAAGATAAGGACATCGTACAGGTTGTTGATATCATCAAAGATACAATTACAGATTGGACGCTGGCACCATTACGCACGCCGCGTGCGGCGAGTGAAGAATCGATGCTGGCCATTTTTCAGCAATTGGATATTAAACAGGTGACGGCAGGCTTTCGGGATTTCAGTAGTGCGTTCAAGCATGTCGAGCAACAGGCAAAAAATGGCGAATTGATTCTTGTTTTTGGTTCTTTTTTTCTGATTTCGGAATTTATGGCCTATCAGAATATCAAGCATCGGCTTAAACCGGTTTAAGCAAGAGGGGGGGCGACAATGGATCAGCAACTTAAACAACGATTGGTTGGAGCAATTGTGATTACCGCATTAGCGGCCATTTTTTTGCCGATGTTATTTGACGATCCTGTCAGCCAAAGCAGCCGTCAAATCAATCAATTGACGATTCCACCGCTACCTGAAAAATTGCAACAGGTACAGGCACAAAAACTGCCTGAATCGACAAAAGATGTTGTGCAAAAGCCTTTGTATCAAGCGAAAAAAAACCGGAATACAGGCGCCTCCGAATTAGCCGACTGGTATATTCAGGCCGGCGGCTTCAGTGTTAAGGAAAATGCCTTGACGCTCAGAAATCGTTTACGGCAACAAGGTTTTGCGGCGTCGATTGTCCAACAGAAAACCCAACGTGGCATTTTGTTTAAAGTTCAGGTCGGCCCTGAATTGACACGTGAGCAGGCCGAGCAGGTCAAGGCCAGGCTGGAAAAGCTAAATCAGTTAAACAGTTTTATCACCCAACAACGTGAGCGCTCATGATCTGGATTGATTACACCATAATTGCCTTGATTGTGATCTCGGCCCTGATTGGATTATGGCGAGGATTTGTTAAAGAGGCCTTTTCATTGGGAATCTGGGTCCTGGCAATCTGGGTCGGACTCACATTCAGTCGTGAGTTTTCCATTTTTTTGGAATCTATGATCAGCCAGCCTTCCGCACGAATGGCAGTGGCCTTTGCCGCGTTATTCATTATCACATTGATTTTAGGCGGGTTAATCAATTTTTTATTGAGTGCGTTGATTGAAAAAACCGGACTGACCGGGTCCGATCGCTTTGCCGGGATGATTTTTGGTTGTGTTCGCGGCGTTGTTGTGGCGGCCTTGATGATTATGCTGGCCGGGTTGACGCCTTTGCCCGCCGATCCGTGGTGGAAAGAATCACAACTGATACCGCCATTACAGTCTGTCGCCGAATGGCTGGGGCAGCATTTGCCGTCGGGTATGGCAGATTATATTCATTATCATTAATAAATCAGGTTGTTTTTATGTGTGGAATTGCCGGCATTGTTGCTCATCAGAATGTCAATCAGGAACTCTATGATGCGCTGACTGTTTTACAGCACCGCGGCCAGGATGCGGCTGGGATTGTTACCTGCGAAGGGAACCGATTTTATTTACGTAAGGATAATGGTCTGGTACGCGATGTTTTTTCAACCAGCCAGATGCTACGATTGCGTGGCAATATGGGGATTGGACATATACGTTATCCAACGGCAGGTTGTACCAGCTCGGCTGAAGCCCAGCCGTTTTATGTGAATTCCCCATTCGGATTGACCTTGGCACACAATGGTAACCTGACCAATACCGAACAGTTAAAAAAAGAGTTGTATCAACAGGATCAGCGTCATATCAATACCGACTCTGATTCAGAAATTTTGCTCAATGTCTTTGCCCATGAATTACAACAATTGGGCAAACTCAAAATTACGGCCGATGATGTTTTTACCGCGGTGAGCAAGGTGCATCAGCGCTGCCGGGGCGCATACGCTGCCGTGGTGATGATTGCAGGCTTTGGTATTCTGGCCTTTCGTGATCCACATGGTATTCGGCCGGTTGTTTATGGTCAGCGCAAAACAGAGTCCGGTATTGATTATATGATTGCATCGGAAAATGTCGCCCTGGATGTTCTGGATTTTACGCGTACACGTGATTTGGAACCGGGCGAAGCGATTTTTATTGACGCCGAAGGATCGGTGCAAACGCGCCAATGTGCAGAGAATCCGATGTATAGCCCGTGTATTTTTGAGCATGTTTATTTTGCCCGGCCGGATTCCATTATTGATGACATTTCGGTATACAAAGCGCGTTTACGTATGGGTGAAAAACTGGCTGAAAAGATACTTCGCGAATGGCCAAATCATGATATTGATGTCGTGATTCCCATTCCTGATACCAGCCGCACCTCCGCATTGCAATTAGCCAATCACCTGGGTGTCAAGTTCAGGGAAGGCTTTATCAAGAACCGCTATATTGGCCGAACATTTATTATGCCCGGTCAGCAAATGCGGCGTAAATCGGTTAAGCAGAAGTTGAATGCCATCAGTCTGGAATTTGAAGGCAAGAATGTGATACTGGTGGATGATTCGATTGTCAGAGGAACAACATCGGAACAGATTATTCAGATGGCACGTGATGCGGGTGCCAAAAAAGTCTATATGGCCTCCGCAGCGCCACCGGTACGCTATCCCAATGTTTATGGTATCGATATGCCGGCCGCCCATGAACTGATTGCACATAATCGCACGACGGAGGAAATCTGCGAGACCATTGGTGCCGATTATCTGGTTTATCAGGATTTAGAA